>Ga0137397_10000353_pt1 | contig 31218 bp, 38 predicted proteins | sample czorhiz116metaG_FD_106658 | JGI IMG/M metagenome (GOLD analysis project Ga0137397, IMG submission 106658) | Vadose zone soil microbial communities from Angelo Coast Range Reserve, California, USA - czorhiz1.16 metaG | ecosystem: Environmental > Terrestrial > Soil > Vadose zone | place: USA... | reverse complement strand
GCGCCGAGCCCAGCGCTGCTGGAGTGTCGCGAGCAGAGCGCAAAAGAGGCTTATGACGAGGCTCAAGAACCAGAGCACGTTGACCCAGACGGCAGAAGCCGGCGGTTTCCAGCTAGTTGTAGACTGGAGGAGGGACGAGCTCGGGGGGTTGCCGGCAAGGGTCCCGTTCGCGAGACCGTCGAGTTGTTGGGATATTTGAGCGAGGAGGATGACAGTGTTTCCCGCCGAGTCCGGCAACAAGGACTTGTAACTATCGATGACGAACGTGGCGAGTGCGGCTGCGAACAGACCAGTCTACCGAAAGCAGGTTTATCACGTCAGTTCCTCGTTCGTGATGACGCATAGGGAGACTGCGTACGAAAACGAGTATTCCGTCGGCGTCCGCTTTCCATGAATCGGTCTGGTCTCTGTCATGTTTCTCGGCATGCGATAGGTATAAAGCGAACAAGGCGCTTGAAGAGTCGGTGTATGAGGCTTGAGAATCGACTACTTCTTCATACATATCCAGCATGCCTGCGGGTAGCCGTTCTGCCGCCGCCCTCCGAGTTGCGACATGATTACTGGTGGCTGCAGTAGGTGGAGGCCGCGTATGAGAAAGAGATTGTGAGACTATATTTCTGGAGAATTGAGGAGGACGAGGTGTAGCGGTGGGTTGAGTTGATGGGGCAGACATGCCACTGACAGTGGATAAGAGTCACAGTGGAGGAGAGTGTTCTGTCATCCTACGGTCAACATAGAAGTCCTGATATACAGCTCGCTGGAAGTTGACGCGTTGACGAGTTGTGGTTGTTGTATTGTAATACGCTGTGGGTCCCGATATATCGTTATATCGTTCTTTGTTTGTATGAGACTGGCCATCGTCATTTCCAAGACCAAGCCATGTAGCTGTCAGTCAACGGACATCAGATCGAGAGCCGAGCAGCTTTCATGGCAACTGCCCCTCCCATTGTACCGCACTCACCGCTCCTGCAGGGTCGGGTTCTACTCGGCCTCGGATTAATTGTTTTTGTGTTGTTCGATTTGATGTGGTTCAAAGCCAAGTCGGGTCGTCGTAGTACTACTTGTGTTTGTTCTCTTCCCCCTTGTTTAGTCAGGGCAGCCAATCGTGCGCGAGGAAAACAGTGGGCGCTCGGATATGTGGCATGTCTTTCACCCATTTCTGTCTTTCTTCAATTCAAAACACTGGCTAGAGCAAGATATTCTGAGGCGGCTGTGTGGGAGACTCAGGACGCCTAGCCCGAGACACTACACATGATACTGCATCGCGAGTGTTTTGATAACCAAATATGCAATATTGTTCGAGCTGTTCCACCAGCAACTAACAATGGTGACAGGAACCCACGGGGGGACAGGCCTGATCACCTCTGTCCCTCGATCGAATCCTCGAGCCCCCGTTTGCGCCTCTCTAGCTCCAGCTCAGCCTCCATCTCCCCAACGGCAGTTTCTGCGAACTGTGCGACGCCACCACGCTCGTACGCTGCCGCGAGGCGCGACTGGGCCGCCGGCCAGTCCCACCCAGACTTGTCCACCATCGCGGCTGGCGCCGCACTTGTGGGCGGCGATGGGCCATCTGGTGATTCCAACGTTGGTGGCCACGGCCATGGTGGGGGTGGTGATTTCTGGGCGGTGTCGTCGCCAGAGACGCAGTGGATGCGCGAGGTAAGGAGGGGCCATTTGTTGACGATCGTCAAGCGCATGGTGGACGCAAACTCCTGCGTCTGGGATGATAGGGATGATAGTACAGCCAAATGAAATTCACGACAGCGATACGAGAAGGGGGGTGTGAAAAATAAAAAAATGAAGATATAGATATATTCACTCACATCCTTGACACCGAGATATGCCTTCACGCCCCACACGCTGGCTGCACCGCCTGCGATGACGAGCGCGGAGGCGATGCCGAACGCTTTGAGGGAGTACCATACACCATTGAAGCCATCTTCTCTCGACACGCGCGAGGACTCGGAGGCCTCTGAGGCTTCTCGAAACGAGACCCCTGCCTTTGCTAACGACGTCCCAGTAGTTGATGTGGGCGGCGTCTGTGTCGATACGATTCGAGATGGTGTCACTCGTCTCACGGGGGGCGGGGAAGTCAAGTGAGAGGGATATATGTGCTTGCTAAGCGTCGAAGAGGATGCACGGCGCTGTCGACGAAGAAGAACGAAGGGAACGACAAGGGCCACAGTCGTGACGGCAAGCTGTCAGTAGATGATTGTCAAACAGCAGAGTAGGTCTTTTCGTTCAACGAGCTTACCATGGAAAGTGGAGTCCATGGGGAAATCTCCGTTTTCTTGTCATTTGGCCGCCGCTGTCGCTCTGACTCTGACTCTGACGCGGACATTTCTTCAAAAGAGTCTCCGGAACCTCGGCCCGGTTAACAACATCCTCCTAACATACAATCTACTACAGATCTAAACACACTTCAGCGCATCAGTGATGCTCGCGGCTTCCTCAACGACTCCGCGAATCCTAAGAACGTCTCCGTAAGCCGTATCTAGAAAATATCAGCAATTGAATGTCGCTTCTTATCGGCAAGAGTGGCGAAGGTGCTCACCGTATCGAGGGCGGTGCTGAAAGAGGAGGGAATCATCGAATCTGCAGGGAGCAACGGATCATGAGGAGCATTATTCTGTATTTCGAGCGCGAGTTGCGCCATTTTCCGGAGAGTAGCATGAGTCGAAGTCTTGCGGCCGAAGGAGACGGCATGAAAAGAAAGGGGTTTTCTGACCGAACAGTGAGCGAGACCATTGGAAAAGTGGAAGAAAACCCACCCTCGCCCAACAGCTGAGTGACAAACATCTTGGATTGCCTCATCTGAAACTGAACATACCCCGTCAGAAAGGAAAATCATGATTGGTGTTCTAGATATCGGAAAGTGTCAGGAAAGCAAACAGGTATAAGCAAGACTAGATTACGGGCCTTTCTGTGCTCCAGTTTTCTTCCATGACAGCACCGGCGGCTCCAAGCGCTGCCGTAAAATTAGTGCCCCAAGCAGGTCGTTCCGCTAACACCGAAGCCAGGAGTTCGTCCGGGGTGCTTGTGAAGTCGTTGACCAATACGTTTTTGGTTCCTTCGTCAAAGAGTACGAGGCTGTATGCATCGCGTCGCGCGACAGCTGCTTGTTGACCTGCCGCAACAACCGCGTTGCGAGCAGACCAGAAGCTATATAATGCCGAGTAAACAGCGCCGAGCCTATTGTCGGCATGCCGCCGAATTAAGTCCGCCGCAGGTGCGTCGGCCAACGGTTGGCGGTCCGTGAGAGTCATAGAAGTAGATCTAAAACGACCATATGAGGCACTGAGCCTATCGGCTAACATGAGCCTGACCTGTCAATGACGAATATCCTGCGGAGGCCCAACTATTAGCACCTTCAATATGAAACGGCAGCAGGCTTACACATGGAACGCCTGTTGCAGCGCTACAGGATTTGTGCACTCAAAAATATGTCCATCCGCGGATATATAGCCCAATCCATCAAAAGGATCACAAGCGTTCTTTGGTTGATGAAACATAGGTAATGTGCAGTACGACGGCTGCCCCAGGTTATCAGCCGTCCCGGAGTGTTCAGGGCCTGTATTGATGTGGTTTGAGTCGTGGAGAGCGTAATTTATCAGCGTCGCGACAAACCTGGGCACATGGCGTCACTGACGTGGCATGTTAGTAGTACATTCACGTCCGTGGGATATAACATACCATTTCGTAAAATTGACCTGTTCGTCACGAGTATATGGATCTGTTTAAGTGTCTCAGTACGGATTTCAGGATGATGCAGTATTCTCCGTGACCTTTGAACCCTGCAGGCGAAATTTTAGTTTAACAGAATCAGAAGGGAGATTACTAACGTACCCATCCTGCGCCAGTGGAGGCTATGAGTAATAGCGTCCTTGTGCTTGTTTGGGCTGGGAATCATCCGTTTGAAGATATGCTGAATCTCTGCTCCCCCACACGGTGTAGTCGCTTTGGCGCGACAGTAGTCAATGTGGACATGTCTCCCCATGGATGAACAGACGAGGTTGCACATCATAGGCCCCCCATCGTCATTAGAGGAGAACCTACGGCCTTCCAGTTCGAGGCCATTCTCGTCAGCACCTTCAACAGCCCAGCGGGTCTGTGTCATTGAACCATGGCTAGTTTCGTGTTCTTGTTGATTGTGACCTTCAGGTAGTAGGCGAAGTGCGTGAGAGGTCGGATACGTTTACAAAATAGCTTCTCACCGAGCGGCAAAGTGCAGAAATAGCCACAATTACCGCAACTACAAAGTCTAAGATACTTTCATTTATCGCGAAATGCGCGAGATGACACACCGAGTCTCGCAGTAGTGGAATGGTTGTTCTTCCTTGCTATGGATATGAGCACCCGTATGCGACGTCTGTCCTGGTTCGATTGTCTTGACGCACTGCAACCGCTTGGCCACTGTTCACATGTCAGCACGGCCCGGTGGATCTGATTCCGATCAAACCTTGCGAATACTATGCGAAAGAAAAGTGGACTCAGAAACGTGAGGTTTTACCGAACGGTATTATCACCTTTGTATATTGGAATGTATCGTGTTTGCCAGAGAAGATAGCTTCGATCGACAGTGGCGCCGTATCAATCTGGCATATGCCTGATGCTGAGCATAGCGCTGAGCATGAATGTCCTTCCCTACTCGAAATTTTTAATCATGTTCATGATTAGGGAGGGGCAAACACTTACCCGCACAAATGATGACCGTCTGGGTCAAGCCCATGTAGGTGCGGTTGGATGCAAAGCCGTTTACAAAGTTCGCACGTCACTGGACACAACCTCGTGTCGCAGACATGCACCTCGTGGTCTTGGTCGCTGTCGAGAATCGACTTGGTTAAATACGGACAGGGGATCATACTCGTGTCAACATGCCTTGGAACACTACAGGTCTCCGGGCAAGAATACATTTTCCCGCCAGGTAGTTTCATCCCTTCGAGGGCGCACGGCTAACCATGTCGAGTGTAAGTAAGGGAACTAAGCCTTCACCCTTGTATATCATACTTTGCCACACATGTGTACTGGCGCCGAGCACAGGTGCTCATCTTCCGTATGCCCGGCAACCTAAACGCATGTAAGTTCTTGTGACTCGAGGTAATAAAACTGTGGCTTACTTTCATGCACTCTTCTAAGCAACCTCGCTTTCCCAACATCTTGCAAGGCTCGCCACACAAATGAGCGTTGACAACACAACTACATGCTGGTGAGAGAATCAGTTCTTAGTCATGCCAAATCCACGTACATGTGCTCCCCAGGGTGCCCAGCACTATATTCTCTTCAGTGTATGGTCATTACCAGGAATGTGAGAACCTACGGTGTACCACAAGACTTGGATTCATCGCTCTTACAGAACCTGCATCGGTGTACACATTTGTGTGTTGTTTGGCAGCTATGCTCGCCTTCGTGTAGGCGAGTACGAACGCAGAGGAGATGACAGGATGCGCAATGGGCGCTGCAGAGCTGGACATTTGCACGCATTTCTATGACCATATTGTCAAATTGTCTCCTTAGATCCTCGACCGCCGCATTGCCGGTTTGGAATCGTTTCAGATTGGATTCCAACCAGAGGCGGACGTGATTTACACGCAAATCGATCAATCCGCCGATGTATGAAGCCAGGTTTGCCACCCAGTCAGAGTCGGGTATGGATTGCCGTACTGTACTTGGATTCCAAGAGTCCCGTAGGGCGGAGAGGTGTGATTCGATGTGGCCTGATGATTTTTGTTCACGCTCAAAGACAGCAAATAGTGCCGCAGTATCGTCGCTTTCAACTAAGAGGTCGGTGTCAAAGTTCTAGATGCTGGAAAGTCAGCTAACTGTGAATCGGATTTTGTTCGAAAATAGGACCTTCAGAGGTTCGAAATCATGTTCGATATCAGAGTATCCAGTAGCTAGTGCGATGGGAAGGAAGGTTGATAATGTTTTGACACGATGTTCCGTCATGGTCTCTATCAAGGAGAATGAACAAAGATGAGGAAACAGGGATGTGGAAACTCACGAGATAGGGCTCCCCAATCGTTGGCCTACCAGAAGGTGTCAGATCACTGGACTAACAGCAAGCTGGGGACAATATACCTTCAACTTCGCCATGAGTGTCTTGATAGTGTGAAGGAATTCGCCTGCGCTTGTGTGCGAGACCTTCTGCAGATCCAGGCGTTTTTTTAGTGTGGAAAAAAGCTTGTAGAATTCTTTCGATTCAATCACGGGCCATGGTATGATTTCTAACTTCCCCCCATGAAGGCGCGATATAAAATTAGCATCCTGTTCTTGTTCCACGATCTTCTGAAACTTGAGGGAAAATCTTCAAGCAGTTACATTCACTCAGTAGTCGTAGATTTATCATACGGGACCTTACTCGTCGGTTATTTCATTCTTGTCACTATCCACGACGTCCTAAGGCCAAGGTTATCTCGCGGTAGGAGCGGCTGGGTCGCCAAGTAATTACCTTGATGATTATGACAAGCGTTGATTGGAAAAGAGAGGGGTTCGCTGCAGGATCCAATACTGAAGCACTTGACTGGAATGATTGAAAGAGTCCACTGATGTCTCTACTGAAGGCGAAGTTGTTTCGGAAGAGGACCTATTGGTTGTGAGAAGATGATGACAGGGGGGGAGGGGGACAGTCTCGTACAAGGTTCGACATTGCAGTGTTGAACAAGACGAGAAGTGTGTCCTCTTGGAGTGACCGTTCGACACTGTCAACGCCTACATTATTATTTAGATTAGTCGCGATAGGAGGACGAGTAACTGAACCGACCTTCGAAGTCAAGTGCGACAATTAAGGTGTCGTCGGTCGGTGTTACTGACATCCATACACCCTCTGAAAGGCTCCGCTCAGTTCGGTGAAGGAAGCGGGGCAAAGACTGTAAGACCATACCCGTGGTCCGCATAGCGCTGCCTGCAAATGATGTGTCGAGAAGGTGGTTCAGCGCGAAACTTTTGCCTACGGATTGCTGGCCCATAGATGATACGACCTTAACGGGCTGTGCGGCATGACATCAGCGCTCTGTGCGTGAATAAAAAGTGGCAGCAACGCCGGGGGGGGAATACCTTTGTGGCCAGATATGACTGAAATATTGACTCGTACCAACCGAAGGACAGTTTGTCCACAATCTTGTTGACCTCTGCGCCAAGGAGATGCCGTTCCATATCCGAGGAGAGAACACCATCCGCCAAAGGAATGAACCTGTTCTCACGACAGACTGCGATATGAATCGGGATGAGGCAGAGGAGGTCAACAAGCCATTCCCCGGCTCGGTAACGCGACAGATTCCATTCCGGATGGAGGATCACGTCATCCTTGAATGACTCGAATTGTGCTGCAGAGACTTTGATACGGCGCAGTTCTTCGCCTATAGGCTTTCTCGTCGTTTTTTGGAACGTATAAACGAGATCAGAGAAGTAGGAACCAAAAGGCCGCGTGGGGTCTTCGGTAATGAACGTGAGGCTCTTCTGCTGCCTCTCACTCAGAGATGTGACAATACGGCGTTTCACGGCAGGCAGGACTGGGAATCGAGTCCAGACTTCGGTGTGACAATCTAGTAGACTGTTGTGTAGAGTGCGACGTTCCCCGCTGCCTGGGGCATTTCGGCCGCCCTTTTTCTTGAAAACGAATTCGGTGGTCTTCTTTGTGATATTGATGGAGATAGACCGGACGACTCCTATATCGGTGTCGAGGCCGATGAGGAAAATACATCCTCGACTGACCATAGACGTCAAGACGGCGCCTTCGAGCGAAAAGTCTGGGACATTCAGGGTAATTCCTTGAGTAGAGCCAAATGATTGCCAATGATATGCGGTAAGGCATGGTAGGGAAGCTTGAGTACGAAGTACTAGGAAGCAGGACCCATCTGGTGCGGAGAAAATCGCATTGGGAGGCGAGGGAAGCAGCAAAGAGGCCGGCCTTTTGAGCGTCAGAAATCCACAGCGCGGCCTTAACGTTTCATTAAACCTCACCTAAATTGCAACGTGATGAAGGAAAAGATGCGGGCTCGGGGACTGGAGTCCACCAGAATCACCTCCTCTTTTCCACTAACGAAAGCCATGTGTAGAATGGTGATGCTTGCTTGGCTATACCACGGGGCGAGGTTGACGGGACTCCCCTGCCCCTGGAGTGTCTTGAAGGTCTCATCAAAGATGAACAAGTGAAGGTGCAACTGATCAAGAACCGTAAATGAGGCCCAGACTCTGTGAGAAAGACATCGAGGCACCTTTTTCGAAGCACACACGGCTAATGCTCGCTTCGTCTCGTCAAAAGCAAATAGAACGTCTTGACCTACCCTCTCACGGTTAAGACGTTTGATTGGTTGGCCTCGTTGGATGGCCGCAGATATTGCGGGCAGACGGTCAAAATAGATGAACACCTTTTCTTGGTCGACCAGAATAAGGAGGAACTTCTCGTTCTCTAGGATTTGACAGAAACTGAACAAAAACTTGTAAGGCACTTACAAGAGAGGACAAAGTTAGACTCGTACGCAATATCGTTGCCCATAGGTATTTGAAAACTGGACAAAAACCGGTCATTCACTGTGGGACTTGGAACGTGCCTGAGATTCAATTGCATGTTCTGCTTGTCGTCGCTAGTTAAATTCATGAGATGGACACGAAACTCGAGTTTGTGATCTTCGAGAGTTTCTCGGTGACCAGTGACCCAATATTCTAATCATTGGAAGCATTAGCTAGCGTAAAGCGCAGACCGTCGGTATCCAGGATAGACGAACCTCGACTACGGTAAGGGCGATACCTCGATGCATGACTAATGTGGTCATAGCACGCGATACAGAGCGCAAAAATATATCATCAACTTCAGTTTCGACAAGATTGGTGAACTCACGGAAATCCCCTCCCATCCGACGGCGTGGTAGCGATGTCAATAAGGTACACGGCACTAGGTGTGATTAGTTACTCGATCTCAATGAGATCAGTAAACTTACGAATCTCGCCTCCTAGCCGACTGTGCGTTGAGTACGTGAATAAGCTCTACAAGCGACTCATTTTGTCGCTTCGTTGCCTCGCTCTTGAGCTGATCCCGTATGACTCTTCGACAATGCTCCTGCTGCATCGCCACCATTTCATGGGTCATGTTCCCAATAGTCTTATCGATCAAAGAGGAAAGTAGAGAATGCGCGAGGGCCTCTATCTCCTGTATCACGGACAGTAGATCCTTATCATCTACGTCTTTCAGCTCGAGCAAGAATTGCGAGTCGGAGAGGTGGGACGAAAGGACCTTCATCGCGCTTTTAAGTGGTTCATCGCTGGGGTAAGTGAGAAGAGAGCCAACGGCTGTGGCTACGAAGCCGAACATAGTAGGAGCTCTCTCTTCGGCTGGAAGGAGCCGCTGTGCCCCATTGAAGTCACCTTCGAGAAGCGATTGGATGAGATCAGCACGCCTTCCAGGATGAAGATCCTGATGCTTTCCCAGAAGGTGTCGCACAGACACCAGGTGCAGCTTCCGAGCTTCGAACTCCCCGTTGCGCCTTAACGCATGGTCGAACCTGGCATCTCGGAGATACTTTCGATAGATACTTGAGAACGCGGGGTATATTGCCTCGAGATCTGAGCGTCGCATCGAGTCTTGAATACAGTGAGCCAGGTGTAAATCACACGGAGAGATAACTTACTGGCAGTCTCCTCGCCCACGCCCGGATCCGTATGTGACGGCACGCGGGATGAAAGGCGATCGCGTTTCAGTGATCTGGAAGTCAAGGCCTGAGCATTCCACGATTTGAGGAATTTTCGAATAATACACACGGAAAGAGCGCCATCAGCTCCTCTATAACGGCATCGCGGAGAACGCGCCGTAGTGTATTCTCTTGATTTGCAAGTTCTTCAAAACCTGCGCGTTGCCTCATCATCTTTTCCAAGGTCAACTCATCAGATATGCCCTGCTTCGCACGATTCCACTCTTGGCATTGTTGGGGAAATGTATCCTCGAGATGTATGTCGATCAAAATCTGCATGGCGCTTTCATCAAGTGTTTCTGCCAAACGCAAGGAGTTGTTGCTCCTGTTTCAAAAATAGGTCACTGCCCGTCGTCCGAGGGAGTATTTGGTGCACCTACAGCAGCTGCTTGAGAGACATCACACTAAACGGTTGACGACGGTACTCTTCAATACGGCGTTGTCGCGGAATATAGGTGGGTGTCAGGAGGCCTTGCGCAGTTTCCCCGGGCAGAAGGCGGGGGACGAGGACCGCAGGATCAACCAGACACTCCGGGGGGGTCGTATTATGAGAAATGTGACGACAATGCATCTTTGAGGCATTAGGAGAAGGAATTCCTACGACAAACGGGACGAGTACCTTAAACCCTGGGGATGCGATCGCGTTCTCCTCTTGTTCGTTCGTCTTTGTGACCTCAAAAGTAAATAGTCTGTCGGTGTCGCCGGTGTCCATATCGACGGAATCGGTATCGCTGTCCCCATCATTCCATACTATGGACTTTGTATGTTCAGGAGACAAAAGCGCAATGACTTGGTCACATATTTTTGTAAGATATCTGCTTGTACGTGTTGAGAAGTAAGAAAAATAGACTCGTGAAGCTGCTCACCGCATGAATGTGACCCTGTTGCGTCGAACTGAGGAAGGCGCTGAATCATCCCAGGTCGAATCTTCAGGCCAATATATTACGTAGTGGCGTTCATCGGAGGCGCCCATCATCGCGTCGGCCCGCACCATGTACAAACCGGATGAAAGACACGGCTTGGAACCAACGCCGTCAGTTGGTTCAAGCAATGAATGGGCTCTAAGACGCTTAAGCAAAAGAAAAGAAATAGTCATGAGATAGCAAACGTGAGAATTACTCACCCGTTCACGTCGATGGCACCAACCGTCCGCAGCAGGCATACAATCTCATCCTTGGATCCGTAAACGCCGAGCGGTTGTATCATAAGTCGATCTAGACGTTTGAAGTCGACTTTTGTGATAGAAGAATATGCTCCAGGGGACAGGGCATTGATGAAACGTTGGAGAGAGTCTTGGGCAATGATGACTTTATCAACTGTGATTTACGACCGTGAGCCTCGATGTTTTTGTGCCCACGAAATGGTTCTTACCGTAACCGTTACTCCCGGATTCACCGACGAGGTCTAGGAGACGATACATCCCCTTGACTTTCTTAGCCGGATCTATGACTAAGGGTCAGAGGGGGTGATTCATATCCTCCAATTGAGTGAATGGGGTGCGTGTGACGGTCAAGTACATACCTGAATCTGGCACCGTATGTTCATATCTTCGAGTCGCATCCAACGTGCCCAGGTCATCATCGTTTGTACCAGTCTCACCAGCATTCACGTCTTATGTTGTGCAAATAATAGGAATGGAAGGCACGTTCAGCTGGCTTGTGTATCGAGGGAAGAAAAAAAGGGTGGGGGAGAGGGGATACGATACGTACTTGTGCGATCGAGATACGTTTGTTTGTCCCTAGTCCTTGAGGTGATTTTTGGAACGATGCTTGCTCTAAGCTTCAAGATGGGCGCAAAGGGAGCCATGGATTACGAAGAGGTGAAAGGTGTACAAGGGAGGCAATGGCGGGTCGTTGCAATTTATTATTCGAGCTGCTGTCTCCCTTCATGTGAAAATGATGTGAGGAAGGACAAATGCTGTCAACATAGACATAAACATGTATTCGGTTTTTGCGCCCTGATAACACCTCATGAGCGATCTCCCATCAGACCAACGCAAACTCACTCTCTGGTTATTTAGCCATCGACACCACATCTCTAGGGTAGTGCCTCCGTTTCTGAGACAGTGAAGGTCCAGAGAAAGGCCTGAACAGCACAATTGAAATCCGATCACCGTAGCACATGCCGAGCTTTAAAACTGTGCCAACGTATAGAGATCCAGCAGACAGGCGGCTGTTCAGAATTGAACCCCGTTTGCCCGGGTATAGTAGCCAATTCGTTACCCATACCATGTAAGGTCATTCAGGTATCGAACTTAGAGTCGCGCTGTGTGTACAGTCTGGAGCTGGATAGTCAAAGGAAAGCTGTCGATGATCACCTGACCCTGGCGTCTTCGCGGGCCGTCATTCTCCGCCGCCCGCGTCGCGTGGCGTGGTGAGCCATCTCAGACATCAGTCGCAATCTTGTACGAAAAAAGAAAAAGAAAACACTGTGACAAAAAGACCTATTCCTATCCTCCTTTTGATCGACTCATTTCATGTCAGCTTGTCAGCACCAAATATCCCCACGTTCTTCAGATAGAGACCATGCAAGTGGGCTCGCCAAAATCTCACCGAAGAGCTACCCCTCCACCCGGGTGACAGCACCATCTCTCCCTTTCGTATTCATCGAATCAAATCAGGTTTCGCGTGTTCCGGCGGTGGAATGGTCACCGCGTAGATCATCTCCTCTCGGCTGATTCTCCAGACCGGGTAATGTCACTGCCCGCGCTCTCATCGCCTCGCTACTCGAGCTGGGAAATCAAAACTAGAACGTACCCAAACTTGTGAAGTGCCGCTGATCTCATATTCACCTTGATGGAGGGGTCATTGACATTAATATCGTAGTGGCTCTTGGTATGACTTTGGACGCTCAGTGTATTATGAAGCGCCAAGTGCTAGCAACTCATTCGCTCATTCTTCTTTCCACGGGCATGGGAAAATAGAATACAGCTATATTTTCAACTCAACCGCGATCGTACAAAATCCATAAGTGTATCGTGAATAATGATGAATCTTTCTTTTTATGAAGATTCTACTTTTCTGCGGGTTTCCACGTGTTTTTTGGGAGCTGTACGGCGATGCACAGCCCAACGCACGCCAGGGCGACAAGTACGACGTAGGTAAAGTTTCCGCCCAAGATGTTGTTGTTTAGGGAGAAGGCAAACAGCGATGCGGCAGCCGCCGGTGCCACGGTTCTTTGAATCGAGACCACAGTCTGCGCAAGGCCATTTGTGGCGCCGAGAGACCGCTTGCTGGGCGGGGAGGTAGATACATACATAAATACTGCGCCTTCACGAATTCGCATACGACTCAGCATGCGCGATCGGAATACACGTGGCAAGCGACTTACTGAAGCCCATGTCAGAGATGGCTATTGCAGATAGCTGCAGGATGATGAACACTACCGTCACCGCAGCACCGCCAGCGACATAGCGTATCGCAAGATTCTCGAAGAGGAGGAGGAGGTACATCGGGAAGAACGAGCAGATGCTGACGATGAAGATGGGTCGCGGACCGAATCGCTCGACGAGGAGCGGAAAACCGACGAATTGAAAGACGCCGTTCAACAACCCATAACTTGCCATCCACACGCCGATGGAAGCGGGGCTCATGCCAAGCCCGCCGAATTCGACTGCGGTTGACCAGACGAGCGGGATAAGGACCCCGGCCATCATCTCGAGTAACCCGATAACGGCATAATTCGCGACTGATATCACGACCGGTCTTGTAAGCAAAGAGCGCAGCGACTGCGGCTTCTCCTCGCCCCGTAGTGGTTCGCTGAGGTTGCTCTTCTTTGATGGGCCACAGTCAACCGTCTAGGTGACGCGTGGTGAGTACAGCAGAACACACTTCCTCGGAGAGTTGAACGACTAACCTCTTTTAAGAACACCGCAGCCAAAATAAACGATATAAGGCCATAGGTGGCTGTCCCAAGACATGGCAGCAAATACGGGAATTCGGCCCAGAACGGATGCGAGAAGGTGTCGGGCCAACGATCTTGTGGTCGTGACAAAACGCCACCTATAAGTGGCCTAAGAAATCAAGGCGTCAGCCGGGGAGGCAAGAAGGAAAACAAATGTCCCGAACCCTATGGTGCCACCAATAGCCCATGTCACCGGTATCAACGAGAAACCTCGTGCCATATTGGAGTCGTCTGTGAGCTCCGTCAACATGCTCTTTATGACGCCGATGTTTCCGTTCAGCATGCCATTCAGGCAGCGACTAAGGGATCGAGTGAGATGGCATCGTTCCCAGATCTTTGGTCAGAACACACCTGAAGACAAGCGCCGAGAAAGAACGGGAAAGGCCGAAGAGGATGATTGAAATGATTGTACCTAGAAGACCGCATAGGAGCACGGGTTTACGCCCAATGTAGTCCGAAAGTCGACTCCATTGAAGGATTGTGATCGCCTCGGCAGCGAAGTATAAGGATACCTGTAACGACGTTCGGTGTGTGCAAGCTGGGAAAAGGGACGAGAAGTACTAAGATTCCGGCATAATACCCCACTTTCCGCTCATCACCGTCAACGATTGAAAGTTCGCTGACGAGCTAAAGCCAACGTTACTGAGAATACGTATGCAGAGAAGCAAATCAAGCACACCTGGTTGATGTAGGGGTTGATGGAAAGAGACGTGATGGGCTCGGAAAGTAAGAGTAAGAGAAGAACACAGAGCTGGGTCATAGGCAGAGGCGTCGGTTTCCGTGGTGCATCTTCACTGCGGAGGAGAGGTGTCTCTTCGTCTGCGACGCCTTGAGCTTGAGATCTTCTTGGAGACATCGAGAGTGATTACGAATGAGACACAACACAACGGCGAACGAGAGAATTTATATAGCCGCTGCTGCCTGCCAGCGCATACGCGATTCTTTAATATCCGAGCCATGGTCGAGCAAGGTAAGGAAAGAGCTGAAATCGAGTGCATTGAATGACAAGCGGGCCTTCTGGGCGAATGCGAACGTAACCCTTGCCCGCCTGCCCGTTACGGTCTCGTGGACACCTCTTCCCTGTTTTGGCAAGTCTTCTTCCAACCGTCGGCCTCTCGCGCTCCTGCGATTTCGTTTCCAAAGGTCTACATATCCTATTATTATCCAGACGCCAGCAAGGGGGTCGGAACACCGTACGGTACCACTCGACCTGGTTGATGCCTCTTCCATTTTACCCGTGCTTGCACAGCACTTGCTCATCCTATTTACGCGGTTTGCAAATTATCAGCTCTCGAGCAACATACCTACGCAGTGCTCACAGATCAAATACAAAAAAGGGGGCTTAGAGAACAAAGAGGCTCAGAGAACCGCACCGTGGAGATGCCATATCATAATAATCAGTGATAACAATAGTAGCGAAGCTGATCGTTGAGCGTTAACTTTTCCGCTATAGCGCTATTTAGCCATAGGAACACCCACGCCTCCGGAGCGCACAGCTGCCTTTATCAATCCCATCTGGTCAGGCGCGCTCTTCGCACAGATGATGCGGGTGGAGGTGCTGCTGGATCGGCATCCGGATAGTTAGTTATCGCACATTCAACCAACCTGAAGGACCTGACGTACATGAGTTGGGGGGCTTCCCACGGTATTGTATACCCAATTCTCCATCTTTCATTGAGATGCGAATAAATCGAAACGTTTTTGAAGGCATTCGACACCTTCCAAGGTCACCGAGATCGCTTGGCGGTTAGGGGCAAACAAAGTTCGTCTCAGCTCTACCAGCCCCCCATGGGAAAAACTTCGGAGTGGCGAATACATTAACAGATCATTACCCTTTCTTCCCATCAGAGGTACCGGCGTTTTACCAGAGAAAACCCTTACAGCAAGTGACTGGTGATGAAGACGTGATGGACGAGCATACAAGCGCTCAGCGAAGTTCCCGCACGGGACCTAAATTTCTTTCATGAACGTGTCTGTCCCTCGTGACACTGGGAATCGTCCCTCGTCCCACTACAACAGGGCTTCTAACGCGCGGGAATAGCTGCTAAAATGAACGCACGAGCCTTATCTGCTAATTCTGATGAATGAAGCTTCACAGTGAAGGCAACTCGTCGAATTCGCCTTGGCTCCACCCTAAACCTGAAGCGGAAGTATCTTGTCCGAAACCTTTCAAGGGTCGGACAATGTCGGCCGTGGGTGGCGGAGAAGGTAACCAGACCACGCCTCACCAAGCCAACGACATCACGACATCAATGTCAATCATCCGTCCGCAGCCTGGCTTGTTCCCCCGTGGGTACCTCGCTAATGGATTGTCATCGTCATTGGGATGCGAGTGTAAACGTCACTGGCATGATGACACCTGGACGGTCACCATTTGGGTTTTGAGCGAATTTCGCTCAGGTCCCCTTTCCCCGCATGATGTGCTAGCGCACGTTGCTGTCACTTGTTCTTCGACTCGGATCCTCCGGATGCAACTGAGAACCGGTCGGGCTCCAATTTCCTTCAAGGGATTCGTCACGCGCTCCGTAATGCCTATGCTTCTCAGAAGGATGGCGGCAGGGCAAAGGTTGAGGCGTGTGCGTATTCCTCAGGTTAGACGGACCAATGATAGGAAGATACACGTAACACCTCCAGTCTCAATTGACCCTGGGCTCCACTTATATCTCTGACATTCCTGATCCAGTCGCAGAGCTTTACTTTTCTCAAAGGACGAATGTATGTGGGATGTGGATAGGAATCCTGCAGCTCGGGTGACTTGCTGGCATATGATGGCTGTCACCGATTTACACTGACAGCACTGTTTCCTAACCTCACTCCACTGGCACACGTCCAATTTCTTGCCGTAGCGCAAGTGGGGTTACGGCCTTGGCTGCATATCCATCAATCAAACTCCTAAAACCCCTAACAAACTATATTCCGCATCTCTAGTTGAATCGCCCAGGTAAGCCTGTGTGGGAATCTATTGGTGAGGTAACGGGACAGACCCATCAATCACGTTCGTCAGGTTCAATCACTGACCCAGGAGCGCTTACCAGTCTGGAGGCGTTCTCAGCGCTTGTTATGATAATCGTCCTCTAAGGTCGGGCTGCTGCCACTTGTACCCCTTCCTCTTTGGGTCGATTCCTCTTACAAACGCACAAAGAGGTTAGGTTAGACGCTGCGGTAAGAAACTTTTATGGGCATCCTCAGCATGCAGCTGGTAGTCATTGTACTTCCCCGTAACCTAATCGTAATAAAGCTCACGAATGTAAGGGCATCAGAATCCCGTGGAAACCCCGCATGGGGGCTCAGTATAGCACGGGACGGCATCATCGTGACAGGCAAGGCGTCAAACTCAGCCCTATCCCTATCATCCATCACATCATAGCTTTCGAGTCATATAGAGATCATGAGATGGAGCAGGTGGAGAAAGAGACGTGGCACGATAGAGCAAGATGGATGACAGCTGTAGCTACAGCGTCGCAATCGCAACCAGCTACCGTGACACCACTTGGTGGGTCCCCCTCCCACGCTGAACCTATACTGAATGGCGCCGGACGCTCACTTTAGTGTGTGCTCTATGATATGAATGATAGATCAGGAGCGGAGCGCCTGATCTGCCTTCCAGAAACATCGTTTTCTGTCGCGCGGCGATGCACGGCTCGCAGCTTGACTGAGATGCGTCAGGCGCGTGGCATACACACATAGATTCGTCGCTCATACATAATTGCGAACTTGCGGTGATGGGCACAAATCATTGACCTCGCTTCAATCGCAATCGCACGGTAAGTGCCGTTAGATGATGTAAGCCGGGATCTCGCCAGCTCGTTGGCTAGTGACGAACAAGTGACGAACAAGCGCCTCAAGCAAAGGAGCCTGTTACACTTTGTCGATGCGCAGCAAAATTGCAGCTCCAGCAGCGAGGCAAATATCACCCTGTAGGGGGGTAAATTCAGGGGGGCAAGCATAACCTCTAGGATACCAACTTGAAGCGAACGCCAAGGAAGGTAGATGACGACGACGACGACGACGACGACGACAACGACGACGACAACGACAACGACAACGACAACGACAACGACGACGACAACGACGACGATGACGACGACGACAACGACAACGACGACAACGACAACGACGACGACAACGACGACGACGATGTCCCTCCAAAATGGGCCAAAGTGAGGAAAGGGGTTGCATCCCCGGAGGTCCCGAACTATATCCTCCATATCATATGAAACCTGTGGATTTAGACCTATAAACCGATCACCACTGCCCCTCTCAGTAGCAACGCTTTTGCAGTTTCAGAGCAGAGTCAGTCTCTAGTCCCAAGTCCCGTAACATGTGCAGCTCCTGTGAGGGATTTTGGCGATGGCGATAAACCAGAGAGTTCTTCGATCGTCGCCGTGCGCAGCCAAGGACTCGGGTCACAGGTGGTGGGTGCGTTGCTCTTTCACTTTAGTTCGGGATTTTCGCCACTGGCACTTGGACTTGTTGTGCTAGCGAATACTCGGGTATAGGACACTCAGGTTAAAGTAGTGTGGCCCACATGTCTTCCTGGCTCGCCATGGAAGTTGGAACGTCAAGTCGGGTAGGGCAAAGATGCATCAAGGAGCGTATGATACTGAGTCGAGCTATTTAGGCAGCGAGTGAACGTTTTGGGCCGAGGCGGAGGGATGCAGTACGGCTTTGTCTCTTGATTGAATGACAAATCCCTCGCAATCAGGTTGAGCACGTTCGTCCACTCCAAGTGTTCGAACGTGAAACGTGATAAGAAGAAAAGCGGGTACACCAGTACATAACAGTACACCAAAGGACTTCTACTTCCAAATTACCGCGCCCGCCGAGGATACAGTACTTTTACTCCATTTTCAAAACAACGCGGCCAACGACTGTGCCTTGTTCCATGCCTTCATACACCCTAGTACAGCAGAACGATCAGCAATGCGCAGCTGTAGGTAAGTTCCGTGACCAAGACATACTCAGACAATGCTGACAAGGGCTTGACTTCGTGGTGACACCGGATCTTGCCCGCCGATGCGATATTCAGGGCTTCGTGCGCGTCTTGGCGGTTGCTAAGATCGGTTACCAATGAGATTTGTTTACTGGCTCACAATGAAGGAAGCAGAACACGCACCCAACATACGATCCAATGATGTTGATGCTTTTGACAACCGTCCAGAAGACGGATGCACCAATCTGGGCTTTGCCAGGGAGGCCGACGACGAGGAGCGAGCCGCCGGGGCGGAGATAGTCAACTGCCTGCTCGTATGCGGTGCTCTATGCGAGGGGGGTTACGCTGTGCTATAAGATGCTCATAGATACAAGGACTCATAGATACAAGGACTTACACTGGCTGCAGAAACCAGGGCCGCATGTGGGCCATCTCCGCCTGCCGCCTCTTTGATATCTTTCACAAGGTCCTTCGTCTCACAGAAGTCAACCCACTTCTCCGCTCCGAGCTTCAAGCATATCTCTTTCTTTTCCGCTCCCGTGTCTATATGCGATGCTGCAATAAGAAATGGGCAGGAAAATATCAAAAAGGTGGGAGACAGACCGACTGCCACAACTCGTAGTCCAAAGGAATGAACAGCATACTGTACGGCTGTGCAAAGGATTTTTCGGTTGAGGTGGGATAGGGAAGATGATGAGGGTGGTGCGAACCAAGATGTCCGAGACCGCCGCCCGCACCAGGAATCGCGATCCAATCGCCTGGCTTCGTATGACTATATTTCAACGCACGGTATACGGTGACACCCTGTGTGCACGATTGTCAACATTCCCCATGGCATTGCAGTGCTATGAGCAACTGAAACGCACCGCGCAGAGAAAAGACGCTGCTTCGTCGCTTTTGAGGCTCTCGGGGATAGGCGTGACATGAGACACATAAGAAACCTGATCGCGCCCACTACATATCACAGAGAAGCGGATGGATCAGGCATATCATACCACGTATTGGGAGAACGTCCCATCCACAGTGTATCCGCTAAGTTTCGCTTTGGAGCAATCTGCGAATCATTTACGCGCTTTAGTGTCGGGGTTCTCGTGACAGCGGGAGTGGTGGTTAACATACTCTGTTCCAAGCCTTTGCGACACTGCTCGCACTGTAGGCACGAATATGCGAGCCACTTGACGCCCACTCGATCCCCAACCTTGACCGGAGAGTCAGTCGTGTGCGCACCAATTGCGACGATCTCGCCGACGCCTTCGTGACCGCCGACGAGCGGGAGCTTGTGAGGGAGTGGCCAGTCACCCTTGCGAGCGTGCAAGTCGGTGTGGCACACGCCAGTGCAATGCATCTTGACGAGACATTCCCCTGGAGCGAGCTCGTCGGGCTGCTTCACCGGATAGTCGTCCCGGACAGAGATGGGTGCGTCGGCCGATACGACGACAGCGGCCTTCTGGGTTCTTGGGATGTTGTGAGACATTGGAGAAGGGATGAAGGTGAGTAAGATGAGGCATAATGTGGAACATTTTATACTGATCCTCTGAGTCTCTGACGCTGACGCTGTAGTTTGGAGCTCGCGGGCACGTGACCTTTGGAGACCCTGACGAGTGACGAGACCTATCTCGTCACATCTCGACTCGGCGTGTCATCCAGGCTATCCTCTCCGAATGTCCGCATACGGGTCCTAGTGATTGTCCTAGGCTGGGCTAGTGCCGCCAAGAGCAGCCTAGTTCACCAACGCCGACCATGCCAGTACTGTCTACAGGCCGGGACTGCGCGTGGCCAGACCAGCGTGATAAGAACATACGATTGTCTGGGTCAGGTACACCGTATGCGCGGCGATCACTGGACACCCCTCATTATCAGCATGATAAATCAGTCTGCATGCGTACGGTACATAATTCAGTTACCATCACGGCATCACGGGCTCTTCCGGGTGGATGCTTGATGTGGGACGAATGGTTGTACACACTGTGATAGTAGCCTAGTGGCTTGGGATATGGAAGTCCTTCCGGCCATCGCCCCTCTCAGCACGCATTTTATTAATGTAGTAGTTGCGGCTGCGTTTTATCAACCTGCTTTTGCTGTTCAATAGTCTCAAGTCCTGAGACCCGAGTCAACAGGAGCCCGGCCTGAAGTGCTGAGCTACTTATTTGAGAGGGTTTTGCACCGATACCAGTAACATCCCACTCGTTATGAATCTTCTCGATGAGTCCATCGCCGGCGCCGTGCTCACAGTAGAAAATCAGAAGCTAATTGCTGCGCTGAGGTCTGCCAGTGCTCAGGACTCGGATCGCGGGTGGGGTTGGGGAGTGCCTTGCCCTTTATTTTCATTCAGCTCGAGAATTTAGCTCTAACATAGGTAGGGGAGGGGAAAGACCATCCAGGAGCGTATATACCAAGTCATGCTGTTCCTGAAGAGTGAGAAAGGTCAGGACCCAGGCCGACGTGGATAGGATACTGTACGGCTTTGCCTCTTGAGTCAGTGACAAAACCGGGTTTACCATAACATGTTCAAAACAACGCGCCCAACGTAGGATCCACGACACGAATACGTACTCAGATAATGCTGACAACGGCTTGAATGCGAAATGAATGACACTTCATCTTTCCTTGCGATGTTCAAGCCTTCGTATGCGTCTTGGCGGTTGCTGAGACGATGAAATTTACTCAGTCACCTCGAATGAAGCCCCGAAAAAAAGGTTGCGCACCCAACATATGCTTTTGGCCACCGTTCAGAAGACGGATGCATCGATCTGCGCTTTTGCGGTGAGGCCGAGGAGCGAGGCCACTGGCCCGCCAGGAGGTAGTCAACCGCTCGCTCGTATGCTGTGCTCTATGCGCAGTGGAGTTGGATGTCGCCAGATGATGTTCGCAGATCATAATGTGTCTATATGCGATGCCGTAATGAGGAATGTGAAGGAGAATATCAAAAGCTTGGTGACAGACCGACCGCCACGAGTCCAAAAGCATGGACAGCATACTACTGTACGGCTGCAGAGAATTTGAATTTTTCGGTTGAGGTGGGATAGGGAAGGTGATAAGGGTGGTACGAACCGAAGTGTCCGAGACCGCCGCCCGCACCAATTGCCAGGTTTCGTTTGACTGTATTTCAACGCTCGGTATACGGTACGCCCTTTGCGTACGATCATCAATATTCTCCGTGGCTTTTACAGCGGCGATGAGCAAGTAGTACGCACCGCACAGAGAAAAGAAGCCGCCTCTTCGCCGCTGAGTTTTTCGGGGATAGATGTGACGTGAGAAACATAAGAAACCTAATCGCGCCGATTATGAATCGGACGGGGCGAAGAAAATCGGGCAAATCGTACCACGTATTGGGAGAACGTTCCATCCACCGCATATCCGCCGAGTTTCGCCTCGGTGAAAACGGGGAGGGGCGTAGCTCATTCTGTTCCAAGCCCTTCGACACTAGTACTGCTCGGCGCTCGCACCGTAGACATGAGTTATGCCAGACTTGACGCCCATTCGATCCCCGATCTTGACCGGAGAGTTGATCGTGTGCACTCCAAGAGCAACGGTTTCACCGACGCCTTCGTGACCACCGACGAGCGGGAGTTTGAGTGAGTGGCCAGTCGCCCTTGCAGGCGCGCAAGTCGGTGTGGCATACGCCAGTGCAATGCATCTTGATGAGGTATTCTCCTGGAGCGAGCTCGTCTGGCTGCTTCACCGGATAGTCGTCTTTGAGACAGATGGGTGCATCGGGAGACACGACGATAGCGGCCTTCTGGGTTCTTGGGATGGTAAGAGCCTCCCGCGAGTGGCTCTAGCCCAGTTCTGAATCGCTGAGCCACGAAGTTTATGTGGTTCGTAGCTCAGTAGTTGGCTGCAAGGATGACATGATCTTGGATATATGACGAGACCCATCTTATCAACTTGGTGGGAGGTACCTCGAACTGCATCCGGGCTATCACAGAGGGAAAGAAAAACTCCATAGGCAAAGGTCTCCGTAGCTGTCCCCTGGGGGCTAGTTGCCGACTTGCCAGCCTAGTGCCACCAAGAGCGGCCTATTTCGTCGTGTTTTCCCCGGCCGAGCTCGCCGCTGTGCCTGTCCAGCGCGATAAGTTGACGTGGGCCAGATTGAGCAGCACAGTGCATGACCATGGCGAGGCTATCTGTGTCAAGCGTTGTGGGCGCCGCAATCACCGATCACCGAAGCCGCCGCTGCACCCGATAATTCAGTTACCATCAAGGGGCCTGGGCTCACCCGTGCGACAGCGCCAGTGATACAGAAAGACTAAAACCACGCTGCTGTTTGCCACAGCCCACAGCCCACAGGCAATCGCATTGGCATTCGCACATACTGTAGTTGAAACGATAAGTGAGACGGCTCGAAAGGTGACTCGGTGAGGTTGGCTGAACGAACTAAGTTCAGGCAAGTTGCGGCACGGGGTGCTTAAGCTGAAGTTGTCGTGCAGAGGGCTGCCGTTCATGATCAATATCGATGGCATTGATACGGGGAAATCAAAAGCAATGCAGGGCCAGCAAACAACGCTCGTGGGAACAACTTCAAGTTGAAGGTCCGCAGCCGTTGTCAGCCCTTCGCCGCCAGTTCATTGGTCGCATCACCCGGGGGCGCATTGCAAGTTGCGCTACCCTGGACGATACTGCACTAGAAGCATAGAAGGCGATGAACTCCTACCAGCCTAATGAGATTGGGTCAAATGGGCCCCGCGTGCCCCTGCCGGCCTTACCATATGGATCTTATTCACTATACCGTCGACTCCCAACTCGCTGCGCGTTCGAGGGCGCGTTTCAATGTCGTGCAGCACGAGCCAGAGCTCTGGAAAATTTCTCGTTGCGGTGTCATGTCGTTGAGCCCCTTTCTCAGGCAATCACGCCTACCTGTTGGAAAATCGCGATGTTTCCCCACGGTATGTCTAGCCACTCCCTGGCAACTATGTCGAAGTCTCCAAGAATTGACACCAATTAATGCGCCCAGGGTTCACCAGGACGACACCAGTCAGTTTGTCCAGAAGGAGAGGCGAATCCATCATGTTACTCCATTTTCGCGCGTTTCACACCACATGCGCCCCTCACGGCCCATGGTTCTTGCACCTTTTAAGTATCATATGTCGTGGGGCCGCGTCGGCAACATCCCCATAGGTTGTTAATGCAGATCCATGGTTACTGCCAGCGATCCCCCGTTCAAATCTCCAGAAGTCCCTGCATGGTCATTGTATATAATCTATACTCCCTTCGAGCTGTTTGGCTTTTCCAAAGAAGACGCAGCCTGGTGCTCGTTGCGCTCGCTGGCTGAGTTTTGCAATGTCCCTCGACCCTCCGGCCGACATCGATCTAGGTCCACATGCCGCGAACTATGTGTGAGCAAAGTCATCTTCGGGAGTCAGCCACGCTGTGTCCATTAATGGAATACGTACTCATCTTAGATGGCTCAACTCTCTCATAAGTATCTCCGCTGCGGGTGAGCCCTGCTACTTGTTGATCCTAAAGGCAAACTCATAGCATATATTTCTGCTTGCTGACTTCTAGTGGTGCTGTATTACGACTATTTCCTCACACTACCTCGGGAAATCCTCTTCCTATGGCCGCCTCACAACAAGCAAGGGTGGTTCACGTCGGGTTGCCTTCTCAATCGATATCTGCCCGTATTGGGCAGTATCCCTGTTGTCGTGTCATATTTCATTCCAGTGGATAGGAAAGTGCGTCTATTGTCCTGATTTGAAATCAGCCGCACCTGAGCCTCGACAACAGTTGTGAGTCATCGCAGTGGGCATGCGTCTTGGCGACAATGTACCCATTCTATTGTAGCTGCCAGGGTCTACACATATACCATGAGTGGCTTGTGATGGTCATGCAAACCCAGGCTGGCAGTACGTCCGAAACGCTCCGCTCCTGTCACCTTTACCTTGACTCAAATATCGTCTTCATTATGAAGCCCTCTGCCTAATCCGCGTCTACGCGTTATACGGCCGAAGCCGCCGTATCCTAATACTTCTCCTCACTCTTGGTACAGGGTCGATCATCAATGCATGCGTACGCCATTTCCTTTCCAGACATCAGAGTCTCTGAGCTTATATCCCGCTCCCTTTCCCCAAAGGCAAACATGTTCGCAAGCCGTGACACCGGGAGTGAAACACTACCCGTTCTATCCCCTTTTCCGGGATGTTCACAGTACACACCAGCCCGTGGGTACGCAGCTGATCCTGTATGTGATTCGTCAATCCGGTATAACGGGGTCATTTTGTTGTCACAGGGGTCAATGTACGTTACTGGTTAACATTCCTACCGCCGACCGTTGTGACCCGACGAAACAGTTGCCGCCCTCGCATGGACGGGCGTGCTGCTTTTCGACTGTGTGATCTTCTTTCTCACATTGTACAAAGCATTTGCGATGGGAAGTGGCGTCAGGCTGCTGCACGTGATAGTTCGTGATGGTGCGTCAAATCAGGCCATTTCATAGCTCACTTTTAATCTTAATCATCCGTCTCAGGCGCCATGTACTTCTCGTATGATATATATTTGTTTGTCGAGAAAGACCTTGACTGATTTTGAACAGGGCACTCTCCATAATCAATCTAACAAATATTTTCACCCTTCGAGTACGCCGTAGCTATGCTTACTAGCTCGTTAATATCTAACTCATGCGTCCGATTTCCTAGTATACCCCGGTTCGTTATTGTGCATCCCTTTCGATCCTCATCCTTACGCATCATTTCCCTCAAATTAGCCTTTGATAAGAACGACCACCACGACATATACGAACGTGTTCGTGACAATCATACTAGCGCTGGCACGATCGCTTTCGCCTCAGTGCTGATTGTAGTGTTTCCAGGCTCTCTACCACCCTCGTTACCCGTCTCATTCTAAATCTCCGCGAACAAAATGCTGCTCTCGCAGGTCTACCGACGACAATGGAGTCGATCGGGAGATTCGAGGCAGCACTGCCGGTTACACCGCAACCAACAACATCCGTCGGAAGCCTTTCCGTCTCCTTTGTCCGGACGATAAATGAAACGGCCACTATCGGTACCGTTGGAGTCTCTCACTGATCTCGAAGCGCGGATGCCAATGGTGTAAGACATGGCCGATCAAGCCGGGCACCGAGCAGTTCGTGAAAAGCCATTTGTAGGAAAGAGTTGGGTACGATATATTAGATGAAGTATGTCACCACTGTACAGCAGCATACATACAATGAAACGCTCGCCCGCCGCCGCGTAAAAATAAAAAAATAAACGTACACCACCCGGCTGGGGGAAGAATGATCATAAGTCCTGACTGACGTTCACGACGTCCGCGTCATGCACATGCGACGTATATCCAACGATTCATCACCGCCGTGGGCGCTGGCGCCGCCGGCCATGCCGTTTCAGCCCGCGCATGCACATCATCGGTGGAGCACGGCACGGCCAGAGGCTGTCGGGCAAACTCAGACTCGAGGCCAGGGCCCTTGCCATGTCCACCACCTGCTGTGCCTCCTCTTCCGAATCTTCCGGCGGGTGAAGGTGCAAGCACGATACGAAAGTCCTCACCGCCGTTGTTGTCCCACCACTCTCCCGCGCCAGCCACGGTGAAGCGCACGGCGAGGAGGAGCGTGCGCGGCAGGGAGGCGCGCGGCGCGCGCAGCCCTAAGGAGATGGTGAACGTGAACCAGTCCCACGGGCCGTCACGGTCACGGGTGCCGTCGCCAGATGCTGTGGTGCCGGTGGGTGCCAGGGGAGAGGGACCCGTGTAGCGCGCGAGCACCTCGATGGCTGTTGCCCAGTTATCGTGAGTGTAACGCACCGCGACGCACTTCTCATAGGCGATATTGCGCACGCGCACGATGCCATGGAGGAGCAGGAGGGGCTGTCCCGGTCCCTGGCCCTGTCCGAGTCCAGCCGTGAGGGGCGAAAGGAACTCGAGGCGGACGTGGGTGTGGCACGTCAGCGAGGTGTGCGGCGACGGAATCGGCGATACGATGTCTGCCACTTCGAGAGGCACCATCGCCGCCGCTGCGACACTGGCACCGTGACGCCCCGGTGGCCGTGCGAGCGATGGTGCTGGGGCGTCGTCGTCGTCGGACGACGCCGTGTCGGATTCGGTGTCGCTGTCAGAAATCGGGCTGAAAATGGCGGATGGCCGTCCGGTAGGACGAAAGAAGCAGACGGACTCGAGCTGATTGTCTATCTCTTTGAAGCGAACGCTCTTCCGACTCCGAGTCGCCGAGTTTCTGTCGCTCACACCGGGTACAGTAGGAGCCGCAGGAGCCTGCGAGCTGTAGCGCTTGAGGGATGACTTTAGCGGTTTGCGAACTGCAGAAGCGACTACCTTCAAGGTAGTACTAGTAGGAGTGGGCGTCCGTGCGATTGTTGCTTTGCACTTGACTCTGCATCCTGGGGAGAGAACTGATAAAAGCTTACTCCCCACGGGATGATCTGGTGACAACTGCAATAAGGAGGTGAAGATATGTACGGTCGATGTGGAAGCCGATGGGTTCGGACGAGCTGCAATTGCGTAGGGCATCTCCGATGCTACTCAAGTTCAAGTTGAAGAGGTGGTTCGAGGCAAGACATGGGAGAGCAAATCTGAGCGATGCCATCCTGGCGAAGCACTTATTGTTTATCACTATCCTTGGTTCCCGAGGACGGCGATCTGTGGACACCACCTAGTATAGCCTGAGGGATGTTCCTTGGGCCGTGACCTTGCCAAATTGCGTTGGTGTATGTACCGGCCCGGAGATATCCGGAAGACGATGATCAGCATGATGATGTCATGGAAAATCCAGTATTTGCTTTGAACCAAAGGTTGTCACTGGCATTCAACTCGTTCGACAGATGTACAGTAGCTGAGCCATGAGCCGGCTACTGTTAATCTGATCGACCCAACATATTAGCCGCTATGCCAAAAGCAGCTGACGAGGACAAAAGCGGGTCATCCCCGCGGCGCTGCATGATAACCTTTCTTAGAAGACGCTTACACTAAACCACACAATGATCGAACGCCCTTCCCCAAGTCTCCATTCACACTCATGAACATCACTGGCTACGACTCGCCGTCGTCTAAAAGCGAGTGCCAGCCCCCTAATAATTATTCCAACCTACAGCCCTCCGTTGATGACACCGACTCGGAGGGCATGGACAATCCTTACACCCCACTTCTCTACTCTCCTTCGCGGCGGGAGCCGACTACGACCCGCTTCAGCACAACACTTTTATCGATCCTCCTCATCCTCTTTCTCCTCAATTGCCTTGTGACCGCAGAGGCAATCCTCTCCACCTATCAATCTCAGTTTGCCGTGTGTCGCTCGCGATGACGTCTTGCCAGTGAACCCCACTAACTCACAGGCCGTCGTCCCTTCTCAGGCAGGTCCTCCGCTGACTGCGCTAACCAACCAGCAAGGTTGGAAGTGCACCAAGTTGGGGCACGCCCAAGACAATGCGAATCCCTCTCTCCCAGCTCTTGTGCCCCATTCCCTGTCGTGGGAAAAGGAAAGCTTAGAGTTTGATCTCCCCATCGACTCGGAAGGCCTGTTTTTGGTTTCTCGGGGCTCCTTATCTTCTGGTGTCGTACGAGTCCATCAGTCATCGGAGGTCAAAGACGTGAAGGTTAGCGTCATTGCCCACGCTCACAAGAAGGAGGCCCTTGCAAGCGCGAAGGTCTGCCTCGTGCAGTCTGAAAAAGGAGGCCACGGCGTCGTGATCTTGGTGAGTCCTCATCCATGACATCAGAGTTTTCTCTTATCAAACTCTTCGCAGACCCCGATCCGATTGATCCCACCTAGGCGGAAGAATAAGCTTTTCTTTGCCGTCGACGTCACGCTCCCGTCTCCTCAACATCCTCCTCAACATGTTTCATCGTTCGCCGTTGACGTCCCCCGGTTCGTGCTCGACGTGGGAGATCTCTCTGGATACAGCTTTACTTCGTTCGGTCTCAAGTCGAGGGATCGTCCCATAACGGTAACCGTGAGTTGACACGGATCCTACCTGGTTCTTTTCCCTAACAGTCCCTCCGATAGTCGGTCACAGGAGATACCATCATAGTAGAGGACAGAAATGGCAAGATCGAGGGATCCTTCACCGTGACCCGATTCTTGAAGCTTTTCACTACTAACGGTGCCATCAATGCATCTCTCGACGTCCACAACAATCAGCCGAAAAAGCCGACAGCGGTCTTCTTAAAGTCTAGCAACGGGTCAGCATCGGTCCTTTTCCTATACGCCTACGTCTACTGATGCATGCGCACCGCAGCCACGTCCACTCCAACATCTCACTATCCACCAACTCTTCCTCAGGCACAGGCGGCGACTTCCGCGTGCACGCACACACAGCCAACGCACCCCTGGACGTCCGCATCACCAAGAGCCCCCCAGACTCGCGGCTGCACCTCGAGGGATCGACGAAGAACGCGCCGGCGGGCGCAGCGCTGCCAGCGGCGTTCGAAGGCGGGTTCCTCCTCCAGACGACGCACTTCCTTCCCGCGCTCCATGTGTCACCGCACGTCGAAGACCCGGCCGGGCGCGGGCGCGTGCGCAAGGTGAAGGATCGCGTCGTGGCTGGCCGTGCGATGATCGGCAACGTGTCGTGGGTGCCACCCGGAGAACGCCTGCCGGTGTCATTAGCGGACACGGACACGCACTCCAAGGCCGGCTGGGCAAGCGTCACCACGCTCAACGCGCCCGTGAGGCTCGTCCTTTGAAACACAAAGCCTGTTTTCGTTGTCATCTCCATGTGTTTTGCGCATCTTTCGTTCGTTTTTATCTCATCCAGCGCGCATGTAGCTTCTTTGTTTTATTTATGCCTCGGTGATGGCGGGTAACCATCGGCTATGGTCATGTTCTGATGGAATATGTAGTCAGACCCTACTCCAGTGTCAGAAATATAGTACAACATGACATCCAACAAGTCATCGCAGTCATTCAGACGACTACGAGACGCTCCAAGCATACTACAGTACTGTACAACAACATCCTGATGATCGTCCATCTAGGATGATGAAATCCACTCATAAGGGGGCTTGAGCGGGCCAAGGCCATTCCCGGCGCGTGCCCGCGTGATCGGTCAATAATAGTAACTCAGGTCGTTTCTGCAACGGCTGAAACGACGTCGCGTGGCTCTTCTTCTTGATTCCGGCCCTTTTTGAAGACCTTCTCCTGCATCGGCATGGCGTGATTGGCGAATATGATCTCGGCAGCCTTGCGCGTCGTCCGACGGCGCTTAACGCGCGCGCGCCAGAGGAAGAGCGCCACGGACGCGGCAACGAGGACGACGCCGCTGAGGACGCCGCCGACGATCGCGCCGATCTTCCGCGCCTTGCTGCTGCTCGTCGTCTTGGATTTGAAGTATTTCGCTTGGGAGGAGGATAGGCCGGGGACGGAGGTCTCTTGGGTCGTCGGGGCAGGGAGAGAGGTCATGGTCGCCGGTTGGCCGGGGCCGATCTCCACTTGGTCTGTGTGAGAGTGAGAGATGGATGGATGGGATCAGTTTTTACGAGCTGAGATGTGTAAGGAAGAGGCTACGCACCCCCTTGTTGGTAGGACAAGATGGGATCCCAGATTCCTTTCTCCTATCAATCCAGCTTGTCAGTTCAGTTCCCGCGGGTGAAAAGTGCGGCTAACTCACAGTCACGTCGATGAATGCCCACTCCTGCACGCGGGTCCCATTCGGTACGGTGTTTGAGAACCTGAGGTGTACGAACCATCCGTCAGAGCGCGAACGAACGAAGCAGACACAAGAAGGGCGAGTTTTAGACGAACGTTTGTGGAGGGTCGACGTTGGTGCAGTTTCTCTTCCAGGTATTCCATCTAACAAATCGAGGATTGTCGGTAAGCGTAAAAGGTAAAGGGAATGGGCCAGCCAGACAAGGTAAAGGTACGAGAGAAGGAAGGCAAAAACGCACGAGAACCAGTTTGCGCCTTGGCAAGCATCGCAGGCGCTCATGAGCGAGTAAACGACCGTGTTGCATTTGCACAAGTCGTTCGCATCGTTGGGACCGGTCGGGCCAACATAGGAGTAGTCTCCCTGGACCAACGCCGGGATCGAAAATGCTGTTTATCAAAGTGGTTGGTTGAGTCTTTCAGTTCTCCGACATCGAGGAATCGTGGCGCACCTCCGCCGTCGCACACGCTCTGCAAGTACGCCGCGACGGCGCACGGGCTTTGCCCGAGGCTGTTGAACGACTGGGGGTGGGGGGAGGCATCAAATGGTTGTTGGTGATAATTTTGATCGACGGCGGCGATCACTTGGCAGCGGGGGCATGTTTACGTACCCAGGACCACGATGGCTCGCACGCGGGATACGAAAGCTGAGCGTCGACTGGCAGCAGCAATGAAGCAGCGAGCAGGAGCACGGCCGCGAGGGAGTATGTCGTCGTCAACATGGGGGGGAAGTGGGGTAGAAAGGAGGGGGCGAGAGAAAGGAAGCTCTTCGGGGACCTCACGAGTCTAGGCAGTGGGGAGGATAAACGAGGGTATAAATGGGGGTCGAAGGCGTCGGATCTGGGCCGTCGACCCCGAGTGGCATTACGGCAAACGATCAACTGGACGATTGGACGATAGCTCTTGGTGGTTGCCTTTTCCGGTCTAAACCTCGTCTTGTATCGATCATGATAATAATGTCAATGATGCTGCAAGTTGACCGCGTCGGTGAACATGAGGAGACAAGGCACGACTCTTGGGATTTCGTCGTAATCCGAAATTGGCGGCGTCATCCATCAATAAAGGAAAACCAGCGACGCCGCCTCACTCCT
>Ga0137397_10000352_pt1 | contig 31277 bp, 38 predicted proteins | sample czorhiz116metaG_FD_106658 | JGI IMG/M metagenome (GOLD analysis project Ga0137397, IMG submission 106658) | Vadose zone soil microbial communities from Angelo Coast Range Reserve, California, USA - czorhiz1.16 metaG | ecosystem: Environmental > Terrestrial > Soil > Vadose zone | place: USA... | reverse complement strand
CGGGATAAATTCTATCTGGAGCTTTAATAACGAGCGCCTGCCCGGGCCTGGTTATCATCCTGAATATACCCCCTTGCCTGCCGTTCCCACTCCCGCCGCTCCCGGGCCCAGCGGTGCCCATCTCACTCCCAATCTTTATTTTCCTTCCGATCTTTCTCGTTATGGCTTGCAAATACCTAACTGGCCCGGACTTGCGACAGGATACACCCCATACGGATCGAAGAGATAGCCAATTGATTGATTTCGCGAAAACTTTACCTAATGAAAAAGATTCTTAACGATCGTAAACCATGAAACCGTCATCGTCAAGACCTATTGCGAACTTTTATTGAAACCCTATGTCAGGTTACTCAGGTATAAATTGACGTACCAAGTTTCGGGTCGGCCAACATCCACAGAAGTCCACGAATCCTGCCCATCGTATGGATGTTGGGAGAGGGCGATAAATTTTAAGTGCTCTGCGACCTCAGAGACAAAGGTTCCTCTACTCTGACACAAAGCATAGGCGACGAAGGAAAGCGGTAGTATGTATTCCCCACTGCCTCGAAGTCGAGAAGGCACGTCTTCCTATTCCTGTCGACACCGAAGTCACGGTTGCTCGTGTCTATGACGGATTGAGAGGGGCTAGCTCGGGATCCCGGATCTGCAGGCGAGCTTAGCCCAAGTCATGGTTAGCTATGGCGAATCCTTAAGAAAATTTAACAAAACACGGACGCACCTTTTCCAGGTAATTTTCTAAAGCTACTATACTCGAAACCTTTAGAGGCGCCTCATAGTTCTTAAATAACTTATGGCAGACCCGACCGCATCCTAAACTGCCAATCGTGGCTCCGTCGGGAACTTCAAGACCATGAGAGACTGTGCAACACTTTGGGAGAGGTTCTGGACTGAAGTAGGTGTAAACTCGATGTGTTCCATGACCAGGTATGCCCACTGAAAGTTTGGAGTGAAGAAGCTATAAACCTTGGGGATGTGTGGTGCGTTTGGGTCCGTAGCTGCGAGCTCGGAGATGTACTTGTACTTCTGCGTCTTGTACTGGGGAAATATTGACTTGTAGCCGCCAGATTTAACGAAGACGTTTCTGAAGGATACTATATGCAGAAGACCATCTGGTTGTCACTTATGTCGGCCGGCATTGTCTGGTCGAGTTGGTGGGGGTAGTCACATGTACTTAATTTGGACTCGATGGCGCTGGCATAAATTCTTCAGTCATGCGCAAGGAATCAAACAAGCGCATGGATTCCGGCATGCGTGATGCATATTCGTCATTCTCCGAATCTTCAAGTTTCCAGATTAAATCCTCCGAAGTGAATCAAGTGATGCAGTTATGGTAATGTCCCGTGGACCTTCGCCTCCGTCTTATTCCCTGATCACGATATGGTGCCCAGATTGTGCGCCGAATCTGTCACTGATTACCAGTGACTTTGCGGACATTCCTCTACCCAATTCGAAGATTGAGACGCTCTCGCAACAGCACGCCAGCATAGAAGCACTATTACGTACCGCGTAGAACGGCGCCGCCTTCTCTATGATTACTCTCGTAGTACGGTCGGCGAAGTCCCTCTCCACTGGCCAGCACCGCGCATGTCAGCCAAGCACGCCCGCATGATTGAAATCGTAAACGTCACATACGGATGCCAGTGCTCATTCCTGACAACGCGCACCGTGACGTCAGTAAATCACTTTTTTTTGTGACTTTTCCCTACTGAAAGAAGAGCATGTACGCACGATATTGGATGGAAAAGTGCTCAGGGGTGGCGTTGAGTGAGAAGACATCCTCGGTGGAGGTAGCTTGGGAAGCTTAACCCAGGCAAAGGTCATGTAACCACACAGATAGGCTACTGATTCTACGCACACAGGGAGAAACAGCATGAGCCTGCGCAAATCATGTCGATATGTTCCTTCCGGGAGAAGCGCGGAGAACCGACGTACGTATTCTGAGCTGTAAACACGCCCGTCAATCGTCGATTTACCAACAAGTCGATTGACAGGAAAAAAGAACATACGTCACCGCTGTCCTCTACGGACAAAGTCTGAACCTGGGAGAATTGTCGCCTTGGTGATCCCGGTCGGTGGTGTCAAGCAAAGTGAAGAACCTCAAAGATAGCCGTCGATCCCGCGACGTCCAGAGTAGCAGCGTGGTTGAACGCGTCTATCGCCGATTGGTTCTCGCTATTCCCGAGTGACTCAAGCGCCGTCTTAACGAGCTCAGTCAATTCGGCCTGTTGCCAGATCAGAAAGGTCAGAATCAGCTACGTAGGCGAACGGGTGCTCACATTCCATCCCTCAGATGCTAGGACGTAGAGGATGACCTCATGGGGGAACCTCTGAGATATGGAAACCATGTGAGGGAGTGTTTGAGACGTACGTCGGTAAGTGTTCCCTGTACCGAAGAGCGGTTTACATCCGCAATCGCGCCATCGTCCATCTACCAATTAACCAACAGCGACACAAGAACGTGGCGGACATGCTCTTACATCGATGCCCAGGGCGGAGAGCTTGTCCCTGCCTCCAGATAAGTTTCGCACATGAGTTTACTCTCCGATACAAAAGTACGAACGTATACGTGCGGAGCCTAGAGACGGCCATCGAACCCAGAAGTGGCTGTTAGCCAAGTCAACAAAGGAAAGGGATGAAAATCGACGAACCACTTCTCCTTGTTACTTGGTTTTGCCTCGCCTGTGACCAGCTGCGCGAGCATGATTCTCCGCTGCGCGGTTTCCTGACCAGAAGGGAAGCACGGACGCGTCGGTTGTTCACAATTGAATACCCTAGAAATGGCTTCTGGTCTGGGATAACGCACCACGATATCGCTGAAAGAGGGGTGCGGGCTCGGCTTTGCTGTCTTAGCACACCTATCTACCGGTTATGAAGACGGAGGGTAACGCACCCGAATGACCTGTACGCATCGCACGTTCACCGCATATTCGCTCGATGGCACTGAATTCACGACGATGGTCATGGCCCCCAAGTCGATGGTGTAGCCGTGTAGATGAGAGAGAGCAAGCAAGCAGACGGAAAGTGTCTGTGAAGGTCATATTCAACACTGGCACTACCATTCCGCTGATGAACGCCCCCATTCATCGCTCGTGTTTTGTTCGCCTCCGGGCTTGGTGGAGCTGTGGAGCGAGTTTGACAGTTCAACGGAGGACGTCATCAAAATCGTGGAGGAGCACGGTCCGACCGTTCTTCATGCCATTGGCAGGTCATATCACCCATGTGTCAGGACCGAGAAGGAGCGTGTGCTTGTTATTTCTCAAAGAGAGCTTGGGATGACTTCGTCGTGTTCCCCTTGCGACGTCCTTCCGAACTTCCGAAGCATCATGGGTTGTAGAGAGATGTCGATATATCGCTCCCGCCGTGTTGCGTTGCCGTTGGATCCTCTGACTAAGGGGGAATTGGAAAGCCGTAGGAGACATGACTCTTCCTTCAAGTTCTGCCACCTACAAAATATCTGCGCATCATGATTACTGAATGTGGGTGTGGGTAAATATTAATGTAACAGAGCGCGCACCACCCATGAGCGTAATCCCAATGCCGATGAGTGATCGAACCAGGGACCACCGTAACCTTCGGCGTCGTAAGTGCGAGACATTAACAAATCCGTGAACGATCGAGCGCCTATTCGAGGACCCTCGAAAGCCGCGCACTACTCTGCGGTGTAGTACTACCACTGGCCCTTCGTCACGAGCGCTTCATTACTCAAAGGGAAATAAACATATACGTCACCCGCTCATCGTGCCCTCTGTCACCGTGACACAGGTCGATGGTTCCTAATGCTCAAACTCGAGCCGAGCTGACGAAACAACTAGAAGTGGAGTGATGCAGGTGAATCACATGCAAATCTTCAAGTCAAAGGTACGGCATACTGGTGTATCCTCTCGTCTTCAGGTCTGCGGTAGCTATGACCGTAGCCAAGACCTTCGTGAGAGCATCACGTCATAACCCAGAAGGGTCAACGAGGTGCGAGGCTCTGGATCGTTCCTTCCTCGACCCTGAAAATGGAAATCCGTTGGGGCTTAATATGACACCTGGATAATTGGGCGCTGAAGTGATGGAATAGGGCTTACGGTTATAGTACTAGCGTTCGATTGAGCGCACTGGCGCTAGCTGAGAAGCTGCGAGAGGTCTGCAGATGGTTGTCTCGTCCGTTCCGGCAAGCCGTCGAAGACATCTTTCCCACGCCTATCGGGGTTTGAAATCGGTGTGACATCTTTGTCGTGCCCCATCTTATCTTCTTTTGAACCAATCGCGAGTGACGATGTATTACATTGGATATTTAACTATTTAACTCTTTGAACGGCAAAAGTTGATTTGGCTTTTTAAACATAGATACTTGTGCGAAGGGTCCAGGGAGCGCGCGGCCCATTGAATGACGTATTTCCGCGGTAGGGAGGAGAGATGGAGCCCACGTGTTGGCGATCGTATGTCTTCGCCTCGGTGAATCCCCGCTCTATTGGTGGTCCACTGCTGCTCTATCAATGTCTGTATCTTCTCTTTGCCCTATCATTACTATCGCACTTGTGATTTAGCCCCCCTCTCCTTGCCCGCGATTATAGCCTCTCTAGAGGACACTGACGTTTCGGCTGATCCTTGACGTGCGTAACACAGACGTTCTGATCAACTGAAATGACCTCTATTTCATAGCTCGACCCGGCGCCCCGACCAGACTCATGTCTCCCCAATTCCTGGACCTTTCCACCGAACTACTCATCCAGATCCTTGCTTACGGATCTTTGCGCGACATCGGCGCCTGCGCGCGGACCTCCCGGAGGCTCTACGCTATCGTCTCCGGCTCTCAATACCTGCGCTATCTCCTGCGCACGAAGATGGCGGGCGTGCACGACCCCTTCCTCCTATCGGGCCTCTCTATCCAGGAACGGCTCTCCGCATTGGAGAGGTGGGAATGCGCGTGGCACAACCTCGATCTCCGGCGCCAGCCCGCGCTGCAGTGCATCGTGCCCAGAGACGTCTCTGTCAGCATCTTACGTTATGAGATACACGGGGGCTACTTGGTCGGAACCCGGCGCTTCCCGGTGGACGCCGATCGCCCGCTGGGATATAGTTATGTCGACCTGCACGACGCAGTCGGGCGTGGCCACCCGTCGTGGAACAACGTCGATCTCCATCGATCATTGTCTGTGTTTTCGTATTGCTTCAATGTCGAGGAGCACAATTTAGCAGTGATGCTGGTTTAGTACGGAGTTCGCTCCCTCCTGCTACCCAGGGCCCGTGGAACTGACCTTGCCTCATTTTTGGCACAGCGACCCAGAAGAACAGCCGGAACCTCGCGCATCGCTTCGGGTGATGGATTTTAGGACAGGCGCCGATCATCCTCTCGCTACCACTCCAAACATACAGCTGCAGTTCGGAGGAAAGGTCATGAACGTTCACGATGCATACTACGCGCACATGGAAGTTGCGGACGACAACATTGTCGTGATGATCGCTCAGGCGAGGGCTCTACCCGACTATATATTCCTTGTGGGTTGGAAATCGGGCAGGGTTTCACTCGTTAGTGTTCTTTTTTTTCTCGAACTTCAGTGCCCTATCCATGGGACTGACACGACCCGGAATCCCCAGATCCTGACGGCCCCGGACCTTACATATGCAGCCTCATTTGCCCTTATCAGTACGGAATTACTTGCCCTCGTCAATCTGCAGACGAATACACTGGATATCCACCACATAGTCGACGACGGCGCCAGCTGTGCCCTGCGAAGCGTCGAGACGCTATCCTTACCTTTTTCGCGAACCCATGGCCCCTCACTCTTTTCGTCCTTCCGACTAGCGCAGGCTTATTCGCCATCACCCTGCGACTCACGCCCTCAATGTCTTCCATTCCACCCCTCCCCCGATGCCCGAGTATTGGGATTGACCATGATCGTCGCAGCCCAAGACGGTACCATGTCGTTCTACTGGCTTGCCATTCGGACGAATTACCTCTGTTCCATCTCGGAGACGAAAAAGCGCGACTCTTCTTCTGACCGCGACGCAGCTGCCAGTGGCGATCCGGGGGCGACCCACTGGGAAAAATGGAGTCACCGTACGGCGTACTGCGTCGAGATCGAACACCCGTTGGCGGCGCCCACCCCTGCCGGAGGGCGCTGGCTGTTGCATTCGCAGCCTCTGGTCGTGCGCGAGTTCAAGTTTGGCCTATCGAGGTCAAGGACAAGTCAAGCTGAGGCCACGGCAGTGCCAGTGGACCGGATTCAGAGGATACACCATGACTCGGACCAAGGTACCGGCAAAGCTGTGCTTCGCGAAACACTTCAAGATGCTTTTGCTTCGCAACTACCGTATTGCGATATCACCGTGAGCATGGGAGAGAGGAAATATCAATCGGTAATAGCCGATCATGAGTGGGTCATCGGGCTGAACAACGAGGTGCGTGCAGTGCAGTGCAGTGCAGTGCGCCGCCCTGTGGCGCCTCCATGCTCTTATCTCTTTGTCGACGGACATGGACATCTCTCTCAGCCCTAAAACTTACTTACACACGACGCGATATAGGGCGACGATTTTTCCAGAACGACACATCGTATCGATATCCATCACATCGTATAGATTCAAAATGGCCGCCGTCTGTTTTGAGATTCCATTCTGCCACGGGTATTGTTTTCTTCCTGCGTTGACGTGACAAAGTGATTGCCCTTTTCCAGCCTGATACCAGCAGCAGAAACGGCTGCTGCCCTGACCCAACGATAATAAGGAAGCGTTTAACCTCCGAGTCAGCCCGTAGGTTTACGCATTACGCGAGCCCAGGGAGAACGGACGCGGCCATATTTAAGAGGCAAATGCACGGGTGGTCTCCTTGTAGCTGCAACCCTATTTATTTACTACTCGGTAATAAAGATCTCATAATTTATTTTAATATTTTTGTCGGAGTATCCCACATACGCGCGCGCTTCGTGCGCTGGTCTCCTCATTTTAACACCGACAAAGCGCCGTCGCGTCAAATCTGGGTCGTCAGAATCGTACAGAATCGCCTTTCCGAACTTGAAGTACATGCCACAACTGAGTCAATATTCTCGCTCTCGAAAAAATGGATCTAGTGCGATTGGTTTTTTTTATGAGATGGCGGCTATCACAAGGACTCAAGCATCACAGATCTAGTTGTACTGCAGAAAGAAACCATATAAAACTTTCTCTCTCAAGATGCGGGTTTCCCACACCGCTTGCTGCTGCTGCTGCTGCTGCTATCTAAATCCTGACCGGACCGATGCATGGGCGCGCGGGTGAGGTCAGGGTCGAAGAATATGATACCCATTCGCCATCTCAGCGAACTCAGCCAAGCCACTCGCTTTCGTTGCGTTGATAGACCAACGACCGGCCCCATGATGACCTCTGGGCTGGGGTTGATAAAACCTGCTGACGCTCTCGAGAGCACCATTAATATTGTTGATGAATGATGATCGTGACTCGGCGGCGCTGATATCGAAATTATGTTTTCTCGTTTGACCGCAAGAATCGCGGGCCAACACCCAATACCAGTGCTCCGCGATCCCGTAGCTGCAGTTGACCGTTGGTACTTGCGTTCCTTAGTTAAAATTAGGTTGGGTGTTGGGTCTGATGCCGATGGCGGGGAGCAGCTGATAACGATTAAACGTTAAACCCTGATTGGCGCCAATAGAGACGTTTTAGGGACTTGGCCTTGGATGACAGCTGATAGACCGCCCGACGGATCGCATTTACTCGGACGCTCGGAATTTGGATGCGGTACCGGCACTAAGTCGCACTAGAATAGGTGTGAAAAAGCTCCAAGCCGCTGCTGTAATGTACTTGACAGCCTTGAGGCTCGGGCTCGTATCAAGGTGGTAAGGGCACCTGTTCCACGGCGGGCTCTGTCTTAAACTAGCCCTGGGCTGCATGGCCCTAGGAGATGATAATCTTGCTCATTGACAGACGTACCATTCATGAGCCATCGTTCTGTGCTGTCCCATGAAGGCTGAGATCGTCGCACTAGCATGCCGAAACAAAGAGTGGATGCTGATAAACACCACCAGACATCAGCTGGACGCGACGTCGCGTGCCAGTGCGTCCTATACTGCTGCCATTAGGTTGAGCCCCATCCACCTCACCTCTACCTGCGATTGCGACTCTGCCCGGGCCCGGCCCCTACATGGCCCGCCGCAGACGCCCGCTTCACCTCCTCTTCATCTAGGCCAGCCTCGGCCAGGATCCTCTCGACCTCTTCCAGGATTGGCTTATACGTATCATAGCGTTCTTCTGCGAGAGAAAAACCGTCGCGCCGCAAAAGTTTTCCCCGGTTGTCACTGCTCTCCCGCGCCTTCTGAGCCCAGTACTCACCTGCAATGTGCGAGATTTGTTATTGAGATAGCTTCTCAGTAACCGCTGCTTCTAAAATGCGTGTTTCCAAAAAAAAACTTACGAGAACGCGCATAGAAAACGGCAAGCGTTTCTCCCGGAAGAGGAGTGCTGACAACATCCTCTTCAGAACGTTTGGTATCTTTGGAGACCCCCATAAAGGCCGTTGCTTGGTCGCGCAGGGAAACCTTGGGTTCGGAATTTGTTAGAGGAAAGGATGGCGAGTTTTGCTTCCCGTGCATAATACTTGCCGGCTCTGCAACCACTTCCTCTTTTACTCCTTTTATTTCCGAAACTTCCTCCTCGCCTGGCAACACCTCTTCATCGCCTTCCTCATCTTCCTCGCTGTCGTCTCCGCTTTCGTCGTCGTCGTCGTCGTCGTCGTCGTCTTCTCCGCTACTGCTGCTCACGTCGTCACCCTCTGAAGGTATTATCACGTCACTCTTCTTCAGGCAGACATAACGCTCCATCTTGTCAAGAGCGAGTGAATAAAAATCATCGAGAGTGTATTCGCGAGAGCCTCGTTCAAAGATGCCCCCATAACTGGTCATGGAATTAGCCCTCAACAAATCGGAATGAGATATAATGAAGACATGCATGTAGAGCGTGTTGCGCAACACGGCAAGCATTGCATTGTACCGTGGCATTGGCGTGGTAAGCAGGGGATCGTCTGAATCTGGTTCCGTTTGTAGCTCAGTCGCTGCTGTTTTCTGGGTATCTTCGTCTTCGTCTTCGTCGTCGTCATCATGGCGCACGCGTTCCTTCTTTTTCCTTCCGCTTTTTTTCTTTGGCGTTTTAAGCATCATTGACACCCACTTCCCATTCCCAGCTACTTGGTATCCATTCCTAAACACGTGCGAGGTTGGGTTCGCGTCTAGAGATTAAAGAAGGTATACTCACAGATCATTCCAAAAGACGCTCTTCAGCGTCTCCTCGTCTGAATCTTCGTCTGTCACACCCCCGAACAACACACCTATTCCTTTTGTGGCCCAAAGCGCCATATTTGCCCCCGATCGGAGCGCTGGAGCATATGCGGTCGAAGGGCGCTTCCGTCGCTCCCACTTTACGATGAGAGGTTCAAATTTCATTTTGCTGGAAGTGGAATCCCCAGGGGCTGTTGCGAGCGAGAGGCTACCCGTAGAAAAAGGTAGTTAATTTTCGGTCAGGTTATCAGATCAACTGAAGAACCAACCGAAGGAACCAGGTGTCGTCAAGCATGACACCTAGCGGACGTTTGCCCTTAGTGTATTCCTTGCAATACCCTCCTACATTTGGTAAGTCGAGTAACGCAATCGTCAAGTGTTGTGTTTACCATGAAGGATGATACCATCGGGCGTAGAAAGAAACGAGAAGCCGCTTCTCGGACTGCCAAGTTTCAAGTAAATGGCAACGGAGTCTGTTTCAAGATAAACGCTTACGATGGCCGGCGTTCGTTAGGGTCCTTGTATTCTATCTGCTGCCACTTGTACTCCAACATGTCGAATACCCAGAGATCGTTCATATATCGTGCTAGGCGGCGTTCGCCTCAAAACGAAGCGCAAGCTTGGTGGTACTTACTGATGATACCTGGATCGTAAAAACCGCCGAAGAGAACGATGTAGTGCTTCCACAACGCCATTCTAGAAAAGCCTTTGTTTCAAGAAAGGATAATAAAACCCCAAAGACAGGAAATCCGAACCTGTGTCCTGAGCGCGCCGACGGGCGAACTTTCGTCTCAATTCGATCCCACGAGCGGGTCGTGATATCGAAACACCAAAAGTCACGGTAATGGTGAAACGTGTTCTGATACAAGGACGAGAATTCTCCTCCTAAGTTATGATGAGGTCAGACGTAGCTAATGGGTGCGCAGACGGCAGCATACCGAAGAGGAAGAGTTTTCCTCCCCCGGAAGGAGAAGCAACAACAGCGTGGGCAGATCTTGGCCCTGGGCAGGTCTGGGAGAGGAACTTACGCCACTCGTCCTGCAGCCACTGAGATTGAGTACCACCCTCCCCATCTTTACAGATCTTACGCACCTTTTCTGGAGAGTACCGAAATACGTCGTTGTAGAAATACTAATAGGCAGAGTCATCAAAAGCCATTATGTAGATCCGAAAGAAAGAGGGCACACGGCTTTCCCGTCTTCACTGAAAAACTCCCCTCCGATACACCACAGATAGTCTCCGCTGGGACATGCCGTCAGGGTCGCGTTGGCCCTGCGGCTCGGAGGTCCTTCGACAAGTTCTTCAATAACAGCGTGCGTCGCTTCCCATTCTCGGCGAATCTACTACGCCAAAAAAAAAACTTTGTTAGAACAACTGAAACCGCGCGCGAAGATGCGAATGTGAAATGCTCTGATACATTCTCGAGGATCGCCTCAAGGTCTTGGTCGTCCTCAAACTCGTCCTTGGCCTTTCCCAGCTTCTTCTTCTCTTTGCGCTCAGTTTTTCGCGCCGTTTTTGCCTTCTTCGCAGATTTCGCAGCCGCCTTTGATGTCTGCGCATTCGACAATTTCTTCTTTCCCATGATGATTGCGTCGCCGCAGGATTAGGAACCCGGAAAGCCCCGTGAAGAATCGGACCGGCCAGCGGGCCGGAATTGCCAATCACTTATCTCCAAACCTTCACTCAACGTTGCGCTCTCGTTATCGTGTCAGTCGGTATGTTGTAAGTCGGCAAGCCCCAAACTCGGAACGATCCTAAAAATATGCATCAGATACGTGCATGTTGTGAGATACGGTGCCGAGTTTGACATCATGGGACAATGACAAAACCAGTGGGGCCCCTCCCGGAAGACATAAATCCCCGGGTACTATGCTGCCCTTACAAGTGGTCTGCTTCCCCCCCTCGAATCCTGACTGCGGCGCTAACGTCTTTCTCCGGCATCCTCGAGGTTCAATTTGATAATGCTACGGGTTTCTCGAATTGATAACCTTTTGTGAGTAAGGAGAGGACCGTATTGAAACAGACGCATATGGCTACCTACCTATCTCCGGCGCCTGGCAGCGTTCAGGGCGCGTCACCCGCCCGCTCGAGGAACAGATTTTAAAACAAAGACAGTAGTATCTTCGAGACTCCCTCCGTCAGGTCCAGGGCTCGGAAAACCTTGCGGAAAACATGCTATGGTCTCTCCCGGCTCCATCGGAAGACTGCCAGTGGGGGATGGATGGAGTGGGGGGGAGGGGGGGAGGAGAAGCGATAGTTGACATCCCTCCTTGTGCGCACAAGGCAAGTCCCGCTTCAGTCGGTGCGCTGATGTGCTACGTATCTGTGCGTCCAGCGTACAGTTGCGCGGGTGGGTGAATCACAATTATGTTTACTCGCGCCGATGAAGCTCCGCATCGCTCCCTGTTCAAAGCGAAGCACCACCTGACCCCTGCAGCACGAGTATTTAACAATTGTGGCGCGTCGATTGACTCGGAAAGAGGTTGGGTGATTAACTGAATAATTATTCGAATCACAGGCCATTCATTCGAAAATATCGGTCCACCCGCCGCCGCACTAGCTTCTCACTGTGCTGCGTTCCTCTCAACATTACTGTATTGTACTGCTCCAAGTTCGGTCCTCCCCGATGAGTTGATCTCCCTGCGGCCGCACCGGTACCGCCGTGTCAGCTAAAATACGATCACGCGACCGAGATCTGTTCGACTCCTTCCCTCTACGGAGAAGAGCCACCTATGTGCCGGTTCGCCTGGTTTACGGGAAGGCAGACGCACGTTCGCCTCTGTTCTTCTTCGACTGGAGCGCCGCACCGTAAGGGTGTCTGTTGCTAACGTATCTTGCGCTTGTCCAAATGGCATGGTCGCATAGTTTAACCAGTGACGCAATACATTCGTGCCCGTTGCTTCCTTTTCCCGGCATTCTGATATGTGTAAGTCATCATTCCTTCCATCATAAATGCACGAAATTGAGCGCCTGTACATCAGCGGGCTTCCGCGATTCGCATAAACTCTAGCGGAGCGCTTGAATTAGTGAGATAATGATAATGATACCCCTGTGGGATGGCCGCAGGTCGCGAAGCGATGTCCAGTTCGGCGGGTCCATTGCTCGTGTCATTCTCGACATTTTCCGAGATCATCAGTCACATTGGCGTATCTAGTAAATGCACGTCCGTATCATATCAAGACTTTTGATGAGAACAAGGGTCGTAGGATGGCATCGTAATCGCTGCGGCCGCAGCCCCCAAAATCAGATCCGCGCTTCTCGCGCGATGTACCGCCTCACTGACAAGGGTTCCCGACCAAGAAGCCAACGTAAGGTATTCAGACTGCCAGTCAGACCACTGGGAAGAGAAAAAAAAAGTGTGAGTGTTAGGTGTAGTCCAGAGAGAGAATCCAACTCAATGGATTTCTCGACGTACTGCTCTTCGTAGTACGAGATCATGCGCGCCAATGCATTGCATCCATATGCATCTCTCAACCGTCCCGACTGTACTTGGCGCTGGACAGCAGTGTCGCGATCAACGCGCTCGATGGTTATAGGCATGCGGGCGCTTTCGGATAGCCACTGAGCAACGTCTCTATATGACGCCAGGTCTCCAACTAGCTCGTATCGCGTTCGAGCGTGCGCAGATGGACGAGCACGCAATATCGCGGCAGCAACTGCCGCGAAGTCCGCGAGGTCAAGGAATCCATGTGTGACGAGAGGTGAGAACGGAACTTGAAGGTAGCCGCATTGAAGAGCGTTGTTGACAGCAATGTTTTGCATGAGGTGTGAGGGCTGACGATACCTGCTCTTCAGCTGCTGGCAGCTACGGAATCGCGCTACTATGGAGGTACTCGCCTGAAGAATGGTGTAGTTCAAGCCTGACTCGAAGATATATTCCTCTACTCTAAGTCAAGCGACATCAGTCGACAGAGTGACCTACCTTGGTTCGGGATACGCACTCGAGCTTTGAGCGATGATGAGGGAGCTGGGAAATAAATGGGTGGAGCACACTGCAGTAAACCAACTTCTCTATGTCCATTGCACATGCCGCATCGACGACGTTTTTTCCCATTTGAACCTCGTTCTCCAGGACAGGACCATTATAGAACACAATGCGTGCTCCATTGAGGGAGTTGCGGAGAGACGACGGATCAAGGAGGTCTGCGACCGTGGTGGATACGTTTGGGCGGTTCATGAATGCTTCCTGAAGGCGCATCCTGGCGGCGCTCGTATGAGCAACCAGGCGAATGGACGGCGGCCGAGGAAACGAAAGGAGGGCATTAATGACATAGGTATTGGTGCGAGACGTCGCCGGGATAATTACAATGGTCATGGATCGATGCGGAGGATGTCCAGAAGCGCTAACCGGCTCAACTTTATAGAGCGGAAGGCCAGGTACGCCAAACGTCTTATGAAGGGCTCGGTTTGTGACATTGTAAAAATGACATAGACCGACTCCGTTGGCCGATGAGGGCCTTCCTACGTTCCGCAAACCTTGACAAAACGGAAGCGCCCTTACGCCCAGCGTGCTGATATGAATGGCTTGCAGGAGTCAGCAGAATTGCCAGCAATGGAAAGAAGTGCGGCGCTAATGACCGGCCCCCCCAACCAAGCAGCCGCCCACATGGTCTTCAGCATGGTCTCCACCTCTCTAAAAAAAGGGCCAAGATCGGATGTGATAACATTGCCGGCAGATAATGTCGTGAGCGACTAGTTTGTTGTGGAGCCATTTCAAACAGGCTCTGCCGCACGTCTGCAAATGTAGGAGGATTGAGCTATTGCCGAGTGGAAACCCAAATGGGGCGTCGTCGGACAGTGAGGGCTAGGAGGCTGGTCCTGAAAAGGGAGATCACGTCCTTCTGCAGAGCAATGTATGAGTCACAAAATGTGGTTACAAACTGGTTCGCCTGTTCCATCTGGTGAGCGGCGATTCCGCAAACCATAAGGGCGTTTCCGCGGTAATAAGTTACATATTTTTAGCCATTCGTTTTCTTTCAAGGATCGATCACTCGACCAAGCGTGCGTTTCGGAAGAATCCAAAGGAGTAATGAAGAGGACGGTGTGGGACAACGAGGCTTAAATCTTCCAAACCCCACGTCTTCGTGTCACCGGGCTAGGAGGATATCCTATCAGATCAGCAGCAGAAGGTTTGGCCAACCGGTATCTGACCTAGACAGGATACGTCTTTTCCAGCACGCCAAACTTTCCCTGGGAAGGATAAGTACGAAAACTGTGACCCTTGCCAGTGGCTTGAGGTAGAGGGGGGAAGAACGGACAAACCGAGCCTTCTCGACAACCCCCCCTCCCCCGACCGCCCCACACACTACTGCGCCTTTCATTAGAGGGAAAGTTATCCTTTACGCCCTTGCTGCACGATGCATCATTACGGGCGTGGGTAGAAAGTCCGCAAAACGTCTTTGAAAAAGAACCGAGGAAGTATGACGGCAATTGCCGAGAGCAGCCCTGACTGGCGATTTCTATCCCCACACCTCAATCTCAGAACCAATTATAGTTAGTTCACCAATCGCCCGTACAAGGAATGAACAGGCCCTTCACGAGAGAGCATGAGTTATTTTTTAATGGCCTCGATGGACCCAGGGTCGGGTAACTCTGTTACTTTAGATAAACACAATGCCTCATTTACCATGCGAGGGCGGTAGTTTTTGAATAGACCATATCAAAAATGGCCTGTATGACGAGTCAGGTACAGTATCGGTAACGTGAATAAGGCCCCTTTTCGGCCCCCTCATCCTTGAGGCTCTGCCGTCCACCTGCCGCCTGCCATTAGTGCTAGTAGCACTGCCGCGGCGGGCGCAAGAAGCGTTCATGGCTCAGCGATCCCAAACGCGAAGGCTGAGTTCATTTGCGCGCAGAAAATGTGAAACTTTGACCTGAACCTCCCGATAAAGCGTGGTCCCATATCAAAGTTCCCGCATCCGATGCTCGGGTATCATGGAGAGCGGTAACTCACGTAAATCAATGGGGGTCATGGGGTGAGGCTGTATGGTGGCCACGAGACTGATCATTCCATCAGCCCCCAGGGTAGCCGGAAATGACAACAAAATGGTCAAGGGGTCATGATCGATGATGCTGGACCATATTTGGCCTGCCTGACTATCATTTGTCCCAAAGCAACCACTGGCACGTAATAACATATACATTGCGAGGACATGGTACAGTCACCCCTGGTTGAAATTGCAAGTCGAAGTCGTTTGGATCCACCTGGTGGACCTACATTATGCATGCCGCGGCGAGACCTACCTGTGAGCAAAGAACAGTCAACATATCCCAAGGTCGATGCAACAACGCGAACGCTCGCAGACTCGTTGGAAGAAAGGCCGCCGGCAACTCTAGATACATGCGAATGCGTAACTGAAACCTTCTGACTGCCAATTTTGATCCAAAGGTCGCAGTGGCCCCGGTGTTTAGTAGCACCGGGATGGATGGCATCCTCACCGCTAGATCCCATAGATTCATGATGACTGTGACCGGAGAGAGAATAGACGCAAAATTTTAAGCCAGATCTGAAACAGATTACCACGCCAATCACCAAAATAGGTGATTCGAAAGCCACCTTTCTTTTTTCTTTCGCAATACTGCGCAGTGTATCGTGGTTATACAGTCCATGATGCATGATCCACGACAGCCTAGGTCGTTCTGCCCTCTGCCATTTGTGGTCAAACAGTCACGGTGATGTTTGGCAGCGGTAAGTGAATACCCCAGTAGAAATGACCCACAAGAACAAGAGCCAAGACAAGATCGCAGTTTACCGTGAGTTCAGTGCTCAGGCCAAACCGAAGTAGCTTCAAAAAGGTTAGACTCGCCTTGTGCTCGTACACTCATTACCGCCCGCAGACTCTAGCCCCTGAAGGATGAATAAGCAAGTGCCAACGCGTGGATCCGGTCCGAGTCTTTACGTGGAAGCCCCGATAGGCATGAGAAAACTTGATGGACGTGGCTTCCTGGCGATTATTCAGCCTGAGATTGTGTACAGTATGCCCTAACTGACAAGCGCAGGTGGTGTCACAACAGTCAGATGATACCGTGACTACGCCACCTGAAAGAACACGTATAATCTCCTGCGGCCTCTGCGCGCCCCGAGACATGCAAAGGAAGTCGAGACAGAACATTCTTTTGTGAATCGTTATCGCATGCAAGGAGCGTCGGAAACTCGAGGGGTTGTATCTCCTCTGAGTCGCTTTGTAGTTAGCTTCGCACAAATCTATCATGAAACCAATGACCAAACTTTGAAGGAAATGCGAGATGACGGCGTCGGAACAACGTCACAGTGCCGATGAGAGATGCCGTTGAATTCGCGCTCCGACTCGGAGTAATCATCAAAGCTGATTGGAGACGTCGTCAGCTCGACGGTCCCGCAGCCGGTGGGAACCGAAGCATCCGTTTGTTCCTGAAAGTTTTATGATGTCTCCACAAAGAGACCGAAGCGCTCCGAGATAACTACCCAGTCGCATTGGCACCTCGTTCAACATGGATTGCACGCGTGCTCTCGAGTCGGAACAATCTGCGCTCCATTTCTCTCGCCGTAACGTTATACAAAGTATTTCACTCGGGCGACATTTGACGCACCGATCCACGGGCGGGGCGCCGGTGGTTCAAATTTCACGCGAAATCTCGGGGTACAATATGTGGCACATCATCAAGCGGTCCTTCTTGATGAAACTTTTACTGATTGCTTCCACCAATCCAGGACCCAAGCTGACTGTTTCCCGTGGTAGATCTTGGGTAGTACTAAGCCCTTCGGGCAATCCGACTAAAAGTGCCGGTCGCTTTCCCCTTCCGCTGCAGCTGGCTGACAGATCGTCCGACTAATTTGTTTATCAGGCCACTATCAACAGTGATGTGAGGACCAAGTCAGTGAAGACTCAGCAGTGAGTTCGGGGTGGTCTGAGAATAGAGGTAGATCTCCGAAGAGGACGCGACGCGAAGGGGATAGCCTAAGCCGAGGGAGGGGTGACACACTCGTCCCGAAGGTTGAGCGCGTGCGGTGCAGGACTCGAGCGTGGACTCGGGGAACTTGTCTGGAGCTTGGGGCTTCGGGTCGTTGTTGGAAGGTCAAGAGAGGGGACACGCGGGGATCAAGAGAAGGGGGATCAACTCCTATATTTCTCTGGTGCTCGACGAGGCCGAGCACACTCTATTTGTACCTATGCGAGAACTTAGTACAGTCTACTCTAAGTCTAGCATGAGGGGGAGAGAGGGATACGAAATGTATATACCGCACGCGACAGCGGGCGCGCGAACTACGAAGGCAAAGGGGGACAAGGCGGGAGACGAAACTGAAGAACCTAAGGCTCGAAGGGGGATGAATGGGAGGCCTGAGTCTGAAGAGGAAGTGAAACACGGATGAGAAGGGAAAGGAGAATACTTAACACATCCAATGAGAGGGTGCATTAGGGTGGGGCGCGCGTCGCAGGCACTGAGGCCGGATGCGGACGTGGTGGCCATGGCACGCGAGGCCGAAAGCGGTCGAGCGAGGGCAAAGGCGGCGAGTCGAAGGCGAATGTGGTAAGGGCGAGGACGAGGGCAGACATGGCGGCGCGAGCACTGCGGAGCTTGTTTCCGAGGCTACAGGAACTGTAGATCTTACAGTGATTCAACACAGAATGCACGATGATATCAGCGATAACGCAGCAGGGGAGGGACAATCACCGCACCAGGCGGTTTTGATGAACAAGATAGAAACAATGCGCTTCATAAACCGACTCGTCGGCGCTACCTTGAGGTGGTCCATCAATTTTGGAAGGGCCGCCTCTGTGGCTCTGCCTCATCGTCCTCTGTTGGGCAAACCGTGGTATCGTATCCGCGATCGATGGCAGAAAGGTGGTTGAACCTCCATATGAACTCAAAAAGGCATCCGCCAACTTGAATGGTTCTGTGTAGTCTCGTTTTTCATAGTCCAATTTGATGGCACCGCCCGCCTCCTTCGATGGGATTGTAGTGGGGTCATCAAATTGCTGTCATTCTAAAGCTGTCACCAGCCGCGGGAGCTGTGATTTACGGTATGGGGATTCCTCAATCGCTCGATTTCATTTCCACGCATCTTCATATAGATAAGAAGGCGAATTCCTCCAACGCCCCATGCTGTCTGTCTTTAGTGTGTGCACGTCAAAGACAATGTTCGTATGCAAATCATCACCACCGTCCTGAAATGTTGAAGATCTTCATGAGAACCCCTACTACAACGGAGCTCAGACCGGACAACGGATCATCTTACCTTGTATCGGAGACCGACGATGCGCTCATCATCCGCCAGAACGTCATCATAGTCGCCAGCAGGTTTGTTTAAGGGAGACAGAGGTAAATATTCGAGCGATGCCGGCCGCCAACTTTCAAATGAGTGCCGAACTCTTGTATTTGACAATGCCCGCCCTACGACGGTAGGGCCGGTCCCGCATTCGTGCTCGGCACGTAGATGTTCCTGTACGGTCTGGAAACGGATCTTGTTGAAATCGAAGACCTCTAAGCGTCTGTTGATCCAACGCGTCCCAGAGACTGCACATTTTAAGGGGAGCTCTGGGCTGAGGGGGACCGAGAAAAAGGAACGCATCGACCAAACGGCGTGAGGGTCGAGTAGCTCCGATCGCGGAATGATCGCTCGGATGGATTGCATCTCGGGTTCCATCGGTGGCGGCGTGTGATTGCTGGCATAGAAAATCGCAAGAGCAACGACGGACGGTCCGAGGCTGCTCTGGAACGGAAGAGCTGATGGGGGATGCTCGCGGTTGTCTGGCCTCACTACTTGAGACGAGACAGGGATGGAAGGGTGATCTCCGCTCCATACTGCATCCACCAATTGGAAATTTGTGGCCCTCACAACAGGTACGTCGAGAACTTTTCGGAGTTCAAGAGAGATCTGGCCATCAGCCGACGGGATAATCTTGCGGGTCTCGATGGTGCTATTGATCAGATTCACATGTCCAACCGTCTCGTGATCAATAAAAGCAAACGATGGTGTGTATGCCTCGGCAGGGCCGCACAGAATCTAGGAAATGAGCGTTACAACGAAACCCGATTTCTTGGTGCCTAAGTGCTCACGTTATGTACTTTCTTCTTTGTCCAGTCTACAAGCGCGAATAAATCCATGCCGTGAGGTGCTGTTCCACATGACATAACACCAATAAAATCGCCAGCTATCTTCAAATCGACCTCGTAGCATGCCAACCTCCCATTCGGAATTGAAAATACAACTCGACCGAATTCGGCCATGAGACCGTCAAGACCGTCATCGAAGGGCCACAAGGTAAGCAAAAGTCGCTCAGTTCCCTCGTAAATATCTCTAACATTCTTTCAGAGGATCTGTGACAGGGGGTCGTGAGAGGGATGACATACATATGCAGCGTTGCAACAAGGTTTTGCTCGATCGAACAGTCAAATGCGATGATATGACAAGGGATATCTGTGCGTCTCCAGCCCATGGAAGGGGATCGAAGGTCGATTGCGGAGTAACCTGCTATTCCCTCATCTTCGGCTTCGACTTTGAAATGAGCTACGACGAGAAAGCCGTCGCGGAGCATGCTCTGAGTTTTCAAGTCCGCCGGATTCATCAGCTTGACCCTGCCTCCAGAGGGATCCAAACCGTCAGAGTCCCTCCAAGCTTCTTCCCATCGCTCCAGGAACGCAAAGCGTTGGGGAATTGTGAGACCACGTGGGAATCGATCATCGACAGCAGCACAGTATGTATAGATAACGTATTGCAAGAGTTGTGTCTCGAGTACTAGAGTGTGCAACAAGTGGCAAGTCCTGGAGCAGGCTACGATATCTCGAGCTGGAAGGAGGAAGAGGATTTCGACGAGGACCTCCGGAGAAAGGGAGAGGAGTATAGATGACGGAGGTTTTCCCATATGAAATAATCCTAGGTCAGAGGTGTGAAAGACGTGGAAAGATGGATTCGGAATGGAATCCAAGAATTATCGTGGATTTTAACAAGGTCATCGCTTCGATCGGTGTGGTTCTGGATATCTTCCACAATTCGGGTTGCCACACAGTGAGAGTCTGTTGTTGTATAGAGGATCCACAGTGGACCCACAGAAGGCTATACTGCCACAATGGGATCTGACCGACGCCCGCAGAACCGGAGGTCGCTCTAATTTCTTGTCCAGGCTTGGGTTGAAAGAAACGGACGAAAGACGTCGAGCGGACAGTGAAGAGTCCAGCAGGAGTAGTAGTGAATACACTCATGACGGAGCCGAGGTTGAGCCGTAGATGTGTAGTCCACGATCATCCGACCATACTACATGAAAAAGGACAAAGGATGGATAGAATGATGGTCTAATAATGGCAGTGCAACTGTCTCGTGATCGATGAAAGAAGTGGCAAAAATTACTTACGTCATCCGTACCTCCGATGCTCCTCGAAAACACAAACAAATCTTCCTCATCAAGTCCATCTCACCATACTGGTAATGTTCGTGGAAGTACCCTGCAATCTTCAAATACATTATACTCCCGTTAGTTAATAAAATTCCAAGCATGATAAGTTCAGAAATGTGAGGCGTTGGGCTTTTCATCGAATGCCAGTGGGTAAAGGGTCAGATAAAAAGACCTCCCTCTCAATCCCGGCCCTCAGATTCCGTGAACGAGATCAGTATGCAAGGTGATATACACATGCATCGTTGCGACCAGGATTTTAATCGAAATGTCGAACATAATATGGAGCTCTTGCAGATCTCCAGCATACGAGTGACTGGTGCCAGTGAGCGCGGGTCAATCCTGGAGTTCACGTCCGTGAGAACATTTCGACCTCGACCTTAGGAGATGAAGGAATTCATCCTTACCATTCATCTTATCGCCATGGTGACGCGAAGTGGCCTGGTATAACAGAGGTCAGGATGGAGCTTATCTTATCTTAGACATTACAACAGGTGCGTGTTCGAACATCTCGAAGGTGCACCAGACCTTGAACGCACGAAGGCTCCTAGGTGGAATGACGTCGGAGCATGTGTCGAGTCGTAGTATACAGTTCATTCAGTCAGTAATGTTATCGTGTACTTCAGAGGACTGTGGGGCCTGATACTAGTAGGATCGTAGCTGTTGTAGTGTTGTAGTCCTTGTTTCCATATCTGTAGGTTCCGAGTCTTCATCCGGACTTCTGTAGTACTGTGTCAGACTGGAGTGGTGGGAAATAATAACTCCATATAGCGATCCCTACAACTGAACAGAGACGAAGCCTAACCGGATTCTCTCCGCCGTTTGAATGCGATTAAGAGCCACTGGCATTAGTCTCTGGCATCCAGCCATCCAATCAACTATCATAGGTATCAATCAAACCCCTGCAAGCAAGAAGGCGGGATGATGTGACGGGGAAAGCTTGGAGTCATCCATCACATACTGATAGGGCGCACATGCCATGACTCTGCGATCCTCGCCCGAAGAGGGATCGCGCCCTCCGCCATGAAACAAACACCACCGGCACCCAACGCCCGATCAACGCGAGCGTGGGTGTGGGAGTGGGCGCACGCCCCATGAAGGGGGAGGGGATGAGAGGAGACAAGGCAGGCAGGGCGTCGTGAGCTGTGAGAGCGAGGCAGCGAGAGAAAAGGGGAATCTACAATCCCGCAACAACGATGATGAAACATGTATGCATCCCTGATGAAGTGGCGCACGGTTACATACATTCATATATCATTCATCACCTGTTGAATGGCGGGTTACGGCGATGGCGGCGGCAGAGCAAGGAACCGCCAACTGAAAGATGCGCATCGGCCATCAGCGCTGACTCCGAGTCGGCCGAGCGGCGGAAGCGGGAAGCACTGCTGCTGCTGCTGCTGTCGTTGTCGTCGTCGTTGTCGTCGTTGCTGTTGTGGCCAGCCGCCGCCACCAACACCACTGATGATGAGAGTAACTTAAAAGTAGCGCGCAACCTTTGTTCCGAGGGAGTGTTCGTGCTGATCGAGTTTCAGGGTTACCATTTAGTTCGTTCTTTCGAGATGGACTCGAGCCCAGAGCTAAGCTATATAGGGGGTCCCCCCCCCCCGTCCTCCGGACTCATCGTCAATCGCCGTCATCGTCGTCGTCGTACGGTCGTCGGCCTAGCCTTAAATCACGTCAGCACCGAGGAAACAACTTGAACCCCCCCTTTCCGAGGGCGACTCCCCCAGAAATGTGATTTCCCTGGGTCACCGGTAGGCAAATACCTTATCACGCTGGCGCCCGACGGCACATCTTTTCGGAACTTCAGTCGGGTGGCGGCGCCTGGCCTCTGAACACCCCAGGGCCCAGGTTGATTCGATCACGATCAGTTATCTTTGCAGATGCGACGTTCCTACTTTGATAGCTTCCTCGCATAGAGATAAACGCACCATTCGTCAGCAGACCAAATTTGGAACATTTGTGAGAAACGTGTAGGGCAAAGCCCAGTCTATGGGTTACCTACAGTGGGTCGCAAGATGTCGACCTGATGGGCATCTGACTTAATCATGTTTCGGATAAGCGCGTGAAGCAGACGGTCTTGGGACAATGTTGGGCCGTGTGACTTGCACATTTCAGGCAATCTGAAGAGGCGGATTCTAGGTGGAAATCGTGGAGCTCACAATTGAAGCTTAGGGCCAGGGGCGAGCGCTCATAAAAGATTTTTATCGATGGAGAAAGTCGGCCGGAGAACGGACCGGTTGTCACCCTCGGAACTAAAGCGAATGGGATCGTAAAAAGTAGGGGATGATCGTTAAACTAAGACCAAGGTATCATATAGAATATAATTATGCGTCGTTTAAGCGAATCCGTCAAGAGCAACTCATTGTTCTCTTGTTCTGGTCTAGTTAAGACGCAAAGACGTTATGGGGAGATTTTTCGTGAAGGGAAGGAGGGCGGGAGGAGGGAAGAACTATCTATGTATGCATGGAAAGCAAGCACGAAATAGGTGCAAAAAGGAAGCAATAAATGGAAGAGATGATGAGAATTCTGAAGGGACTGTCCACGCCAAAATCCATCAACTCAGCAAGAAAAGAAAGTGGCGCCTTACGCGCAAGGAAAACAAAAATGGCAAGCTCAGAAGCTACTTCTCCTCCGGTGCCTCCTTTGAGGCGGGAGTTTGGACTTCGGGGAAGACGCTGTGGAGGAAGAACCCCAGGGTCCAAAGCTTGTAAACAAGCGCTTGAGTAGCGGCTGTGACCGTTTCGTTGGCGTGACCTGCCAAACAACAAAACAAACAAAAAACAACAAAAAAAAATCTTGTCAGCGCCACGCTATTCGGAACGGAAAAAAAAACAAAAAGGAATGGGAAATACGTACTACGGACTGCATCCGGACCTGCGGAGGGGCACCACCAAAGCCTGGTGGTACCATGACGTATCCGGGCCCCCCACCACGCGGTGCATCGTACGTATGATAGACAACAGTATGTGGTTGCACGGGGAGCGTTCGTGAACGACGCGGGACCGGGTGGTGTAAGGGAATCGGTGGTGGCACTGGGAAGGGGACAGGTGGCGGGGGGTAGTTCAGAGCGTAGGAGTAAGTGCGCGAGTGGACGGGCTGCGCAAAGGTATGGGACCTCATTGGGTGTGGCCGTGAACTAGAATGCGAATGAGAGCGCTGTCGCACAGGCTCTCGATGGTAGAGATGTGGCTCTCGTGAATGTGAGCGGGAGGCCGAGTTCGACCGTGAATGCTGCGAGTTCGAAGGTTGGCGGGTATAAGGCGGGCGGGAACGGTGCTGGTGGTGATCAGACGAGTTGGGGGAGGAGGACGTCTGCTGGGATACATTGTCGGCCCAGTTGGAGATGCGTTGCTGAGTGGCCATGAACCGGTCGTAGGCCTCGGGGGAGTAATCGTACTCGGTCATGTTTTTTGTGTGGCGGGGGGACGATGATTGATCTGGGTGGGAGGAGGACGAGTGTATTGAGCGAGGATCTGTATATATATATTTGTATGCCGTGGGAGGGGCACCAGGCCTACATGAGGTCGGGAGATGCGGATAAGGAACCGACTAGGAAGTTCGGGGTGAATCTTACCGGGTGATTCCGCCGCACGAAGGCGAAGACGAAATGGAGGGGACGAACGAAAAGTGGACGTAGACGGGATCAAACTTGGGGGAATGAAGATCGCCCGCTCTCAGTATTTAATCCCGCACATAAATAAATAAAAAATACTTGCCTCAGGGCAACCAACCGAATACGGCAGTTGCGTAGCACGCCCATTACGTATCCTTCCGGCTCGTTGCCTCCTCGCTTGGCACAGCCATGCGCACCATCGCCCTGATCAACGTACTGTAGTGGCGGCCAACTCCCCGTGAAAAGCAAAAGTTGACCAGACAGAGGACACACAGCTGCTTACAGCCCTATATTCCTCTCGCCGGAGTTCCTCCGCCATTACCAGCCTCCTCCCAGGCACAACTTGCGTGTCACCTGCTGCCTGGTGGTCTTACGCCCTCATATGCAATTTCCGAATTCATCTCCTTGGATGATTGTTTTACTGAACAAACGACATACATTCGCCACTCATAAGGACTTTTAGGACGACCGGCTAACTATAGTATAACACAGTGCGGAGTTGCGAGCCACAGTCGCAATCGACCTGGTCGAGGCATCTGATTCCATCCCGATACGGCGCTGTCTGGGCCTCCTGGCATTGATCCCTCAACCTTAAGCTCCAACACACTAAATCAAGCCCAATCCCCCGGATTAGTGATGGGTCCGGGTGAACAATAACAAATCCAGATGGGACTTCCAGAATATCCGTTTGTCGATTTGATACAAAGAAGGTAATGCAAGTATCGGGTTCTTCTACGGGGATATGGCGGGGAGATCTTCCGCAGCATGTGTTGACTACCAAAAGGACAGTGATACACGTACTTGTCGTATATGTGCGCAGGGGCGTTGACAGTGCGCTGGTACTTGGTTTGCGGCGCAGGAAAGGTCCGCCCGGACGTGGGAAGTTGGCGTTACTAGCAAGGCTGCAAAGCCCCAAAGAATGAGTGTTTGATTGCAAGCCACCGAGTATATCACATGGAGTGCGTGGCTTAGGGTGTGCCCAGACCGACGGGACGGCAGTGACTGATGCTCTTCGGTGCTTCTGTGAGCGTGGAGAGGGTCCACAAGCAATGAGGTTCAGGGTTACCGTTCCGGGAACTGCAGTCTGGTGGGCGTGAGTACAGCGATACCTTATAAGAACAAGATCCACCTAGATCTGCCATGTTATCAAGTTATGTCCGCATGTAGGTGGGTGCGCCAGTGCATGCCCTACATGCGTGTTGTGGTGCCAAGACACAACTTGACGCAGTGAAACACTGAAAATTGCGAGCTGGATGGGCCAAAACACCAGTGGGAAAGGCAACGTTAGTGATGAGCCTCATACAGCCAAACCGGTGCCACTAGACATAGAGGACTGACATTGGCACATACCACATACACCAGCCGAATACATGCCTCCACTCGCCGATTACGTGGTCCCATTCACACAAGGGGCGGACGGCTACCGGGGATGCGACGCAAAGGCTGCAGTCGGAAGGATTAGACAAGTTCTGACTCCTGGAAGAAACAGGAGGGGAGTCCCTGTACAATGGAGAAAGCGTCAAACCGTGAAAGCCTTGCTCCCCTCTTCGACACGCATACGCCGGAGGTTTCTCACGGTCTTGCACAGCCCGGCCATGCCATGCCATGCCAATGCCCGTAGTCATCCGAGTCGCTTTCGGCACATCGGTGCATCGAACATCATTTATTCCGTAGAAATCATCATGTTCACTGGAGGCGTCACCACAAGAAGAAAGTACATCACCCACCTCATGCAAAGCCTGAAAGCAATTGTACTCGATCCCGATGCTCAGGGTCTGGTACCACAATTGAATGGTTACTTGTGCCCTCATTGCCACCTCGTTGTGAGGTACTGCCGATTTACTGTCGGTCGGCTCTAATCTAGGCTCGGAACCAGCCGATCTATTCAAACTCAACTTAAACTCAACCTAACTCAGACCAACTCAGATCAACTCAGCAACAGTTTTCATAGAACGGCTGGGCGAATTCGGGCCACTTTTGGCGTGCCCGCACAAAAGTTCGCGCGACTTAGTCAAATTTCGTGTCATTTCCCCCCCTCCTCATCACAATTTTTTTTCCTCCCCCGTGTTGACAGCATTTTGTTTCAAATAAACTGTATATTCCAACTCATTATTAACACAAATACCATATTTCTTGATCTTTGAGCAATGTCAGTATATAAAAAGTCAAACAAAGCCAATTTTTGAACTAGAATGTGACAAACGAAACATGCAAAATGGCAAATAAGTTGGGTCAAGACAAGAGCTCGGCAGACATCACGTACTGCAGCTCGTGCCACTCGACGTACGATGTCGATTCGCGACAGTGCGAGGTGCGCATCCATGAGGCCCCAACCCGTTCTGCGCGTACGCCCTATCCCCCCTCTTCGCCCGAAGAACTTGGCCCTGTCACCAGCCGAGGTCTTCACGCAGCCAAAATGCAGGCCAGAGTGAGCTAAGTGCTCTAAAGAGCTAGCCAAGCTATAACGGCAAGCAGCGCCTACCTGATCCTGCCACGGGTACTCAGCGAACAAAGACAGTACTTGAAAGTGACGACGACGCCGTTAGCAAGCTAGGAACGGCAGCTCTACTGGTGGGACTGCTTGCACCACTCATGGTGCAGTTCGAAGAGCGCAAGGAGGTCCACTGTGTACAGACGCAGCAGCGCTGTGATTCTTCAGGTCATAGAGATTGACCGTGAGCGAGCTGTGCATGCATCCTCCGCCCAACCAAGTGGCACGCAGCAGCATAGAGTCACAAGGACTCGTTGGCCAAACGCGGGCATGCATAGGAGCGCACACGTCAACATACGCATCAACAGTCGTCTGTCAGACCGTCCGACTGTCTACTGTCTACTGTCGGACGGTCGGACGGTCGAAGGTCGACAGTCAGTCGGATGGACGTGCGTTGCGTCGATGTCTTGCGAGGGGGGAGGGGTCGAAGGCGGCGGCGCGGCAATGAGGACGAGGCGCATGGCTTGCGCGAGTTCGTAGCGATGAACGAGGGTGTCGTCGTGAGCGAGGGTGTCGGTTGTGCTGCAGTCACGACTGGGACTGAGGATGGTGACTCGGGACGACTTGCTGCTGCTACTATTGTTGCCGTCGTCGTTGCTGCTCGAAGGGGAAAGCGCGACGGACGAGGCTGTGATGGATGAAGGCGAAAGAACGAGGGCTGACGAAGGGGAACTGTGGCGGTGATTGCGCGATGAACGGCGCCGACGTCGAGTACTGTTGCATGGGGAGGAACGATGGTGACGAAACTGGGATGACGGCAGTGATGACGATGTGGCGAAAGGACGACAACGCGGACTGGGTGTTCGCACGAGCTTGATGTGGCGATGTGGACGGGTCCTCTGACGGCGAAGGGAAAAGGAGGGAAAGAGGGAAAGGGGAAAGGGGAGGATGACGGTTCCCCAAGGTGGGGGTGAAAGGCCCTGGTGCCAGTGAACAAGGACGAGTTCGCTGTCCCAAAGGAAAGCGAATACGTCAGGTGCGCCGGACGCAGTCTTGAAAAAGACCACCTCCCTCACAGTGGGCTCAGTTGTAGAGAGAGCGAGGTCCTGGTTAGGGGTTCGCACGGCAACGAGTGGCGATGAAAACACCTTGAGTTTGAGGATATGAACATGTAAGGTTAGGCCTGCCGCCACAGACAGGTCAGTGATGATGCAGCAAGCTGAATCGCCTTGCAGATGCTTCCAGTCAGAGGATAGAGAAGAGGGAGAGGGTGTGATTGTTGACACAAAAATACTGAGTCAACATGTTGTAGAGCCATGCAAAATCGAGAAAATTTGACTAAGTCGCGCGAACTTTTGTGCGGGCCCGCCAAAAGTGGCCCGAATTCGCCCAGGCGTTCCCAAGACCTTCTCTTTCCAACTCCGGTTCCAAACTCCGTCCGAGTCTCTGCTTAGCTAAGAAGGTCTCCGAACGCCTGGCTAGCGAGGCTAGCTCTAATCATACCACGGACTCGGACATTCATCCGCGAAATAAGCGTCCGGACCGGATCGATTGCGTTCCTCGGGCTCGGGATCGGAAACGTCGCCGGCAGCGGCATGGCCCTCCGAGTCGGGCACGGCCGCTCGCGCACGCGTGCCATTGGCAGTGCTGCGTGACTCGCACAGATCAATCAGAAAGAAAAAAAGTGATTTCATCCCGGGCCCCAAGATCCGCCCCACAGCACCAAAATAGTACGTTCAGAAACGATATTGATGCCGTCGGTCGCTGCCGTCGTTATGTGAGGCGAATTGGCGCCGTTTGAGCCCATTGTGTTCATCCGTAACGAACGGTAGTCGGCCGCCGGATGACGCCCAGCATCGGCCCGGGAAGATGCCTCCGACCGCTATGGATAGCAATGTCTAACAAGTTCCAAACTCGAAAGATTCTTCGCGGCGACGGGAGTCAAATTATCGTGCATATCTATCCCACATGACTACGCGAGGGAGAGGAAATATATCGTGGAAAGAGCGGAGGTCGCGGGAAAAGGCATTATGAAAACACCATGCCAGGACGTCTTGTTTCTCGATCCGCTCACGAGTCCAAAGTCAGAGGAAATAACGGTAAAGCCCGAGACGACATGATCAGTAGATCTGAAAATCAAGTTCACTCGAGAACGGAAACAATCATTTTCTCCCTTCAATTTGCTCAGAACGGACACGGTGCGTACACCCTTTCTTCGATTCTAGAAGGCACTTCAGAAGACATAACTTTCATTTCGCTCACCCTGCAACGTTACCATATCACAGCGGCATTTGCCCTGGGTTGGGGGAATATTTTTGCGTGATGATGCGCAATTGGGTTTGCGTAGGTGTTGGTGTCAGTAGCCCAAGGACCGGGGATGAAGCACGGTCTCCCGAAGCAGCTAGCTTACCGTGTCAGGGAGTCATTCGATCGCAGGCTCAGACAGTCATGGGAGCTCACTCAAGGTACCATATGACTTACGGCTATGCCATGCTTCATGCGAAAGATGACGGTATATGGCCTGTCGTGCAAACTGAGTACATACTCCGGTCAGAAGTTGACTCGGAGGCCGTTGAGGGCTTGATCACCCAGAGATACCTCTTATCGGTTGTCTCCACGCGCAAATGTTCCGTGGACGCAGAAAGCGGGAAACTCGGCGCAGAGCTTCTGTAGAAATGATAGGATGGGCATTGTCAGTCAAGAGAAGGGATTGCGAGGACCGAATAAATATGTGCGCAGAACTGGAGGGGGAACTCCATGACGCCTGTACATCTACTCGAGTACGTATCGGGGGTTGTGGAGGCTGTATGCTGCATGGGCTGCACACATAGCATGAGACGATAACATTATTGAGGCATCAGTTCCAGCCATGGGTCAGACACGTGTTCCAAGATAGCTGAGTGAAACGGGGAATCGCGATCAAGCGCGGCCAATAATCTAATCGCATAGCCCGCCGCGACAAACCTGTTTATGCCAGGATGGCCGCCCAACAGTAGGAAAGGGAAGGTAAATTTGTTTGGTGAGCCTGGACACAAAACACGGTGACGAGAAATTGATACTGGATTAGGGTTGGGATGAACCTTGAAACATACACGAGGTAAGCCACTAGACGCTGTGTACGATGAAGAAGCATGAAGTCCCTTATGCGTTGACCCCGCGACGGCGTTAGAAAGCCCCATTCTCAGTCTGTTTTAAGTTATCTCATGAATGCTCATTGGGATTTGCTCCTTTTGGTGACGTCCATTTGACCGGTCACTCCCACACCAGGGACAGGGGTGGAACAAGCTCGCTTTCGGAAGCAGTTGAAAAGTGACCCGAGTGCTTGAGCACCGCGAAACCGAAATAAATAGAGACCTTCCTTATGAGCCTCCAGTATGAATGGGTGGAGACAACACCACCACAGCCACAGCCAGATCGTTGGGGCTTGGAGGAGAGGTCCGAGTCGCCATGAACAGGAGTAGTTGCGTGTTAACGGGCTATGCTTTGAGTGATAAATGAAGTTGCAACGAGGCGAGAGTAGTGATATACGAATGCTAGTACACGAAAGGAGGTTAGCATCCGAGCAAAGGGTAACAACTACACGTTACATGTGTTGTCCATCGGATCTAGACGCTTCGCGCGCTTGATGTCGTCGAGACATTGTACTACAGCCTGATTTGGGAGCACGGTACCCCAGGGCTAGATCGCTAGAAATCTCCAGCTTGCCATTTTACACCTTCACGTTATTCTGATGGCCCAGCTGCGGGTTCTAGCGGGGTTTGACTTCCATACTTGGTGTAATACTTGTCTTGACTAGGGACGACGGGGCCAAGAAACTTGAAAGGCAATCAGACAAGACGACACCAAGACGGTTCGGGTGGTATTGTTCGTTGTTGCGAGTGGAGATCTGCCCTGGTCCCTGCGGCGAAATTAGATGAAGAAAAGGCAAGCGCGTTCCCCAGCCACGGGGGCCGTCTTTATGGTGATCACGTGATCCGAACCGTGGAAGAGTGACCCTTGGTGTACTATTTAATTCATTTAATTTACCGAATCACTTGACCCTTGAGCTTGAGCGCTTGAACACAGCCGGCGGCGGAGGCGGAGGCCAGGCGATGGTCTAACTGAAGGTCCCTTTGCATGAAGCTAACTGGCGCCAACTCACCACAACTCCAACACCCGCTATCCTTTATGCGGTCTGATGCGCGGGCCATGGCACGTCGTTCCTATACAGTACCGTACAGCCCGCAGCGCATCAATTGAAGCCGAAGCTGGACCCGGGCTTCTTTCTGCCCCGTGTACCATATTTGGAATCGTACACAGCTGGAGCACCACTAGCGTGCTCATTTATTTATTCCAAGAACACTGTACTGCTTTGATTGCATACAGAAGGCTCAGAAATTTTGATCTACTCAGATCGTCAATACCCACGCCAGATAGGCCAACTGGAGTGGTGTCAGTGCCACCCTAGGACCAGCCCGTTGTTTTCGGCGGGAACTTGCGAGGACATCAAGATACACATTATAGCGTTCGAAGGCACCGATTAAGAGGGTGTGCAATTTCAAAATTGGATGGCCCAAGAGACGTCTGTTTTCAATCTCGGTGTCATTCACTACTGCCCCTTTTTCTAAGCGTGT
>Ga0137397_10000351_pt1 | contig 31309 bp, 44 predicted proteins | sample czorhiz116metaG_FD_106658 | JGI IMG/M metagenome (GOLD analysis project Ga0137397, IMG submission 106658) | Vadose zone soil microbial communities from Angelo Coast Range Reserve, California, USA - czorhiz1.16 metaG | ecosystem: Environmental > Terrestrial > Soil > Vadose zone | place: USA... | reverse complement strand
TGCATTGCATGGCCTTGCTCATACTCATCTTACTTGCAGGATCCTTGTTTCCAAGTTCGCGACGAGTTCTTGCGCAAGTTCATCGCTACCCATCAACAATTACCCCCTCACTTCAATGTGATACCTTTCCTGACGGTCCATGATCCGGAAGCAGATATCAAGAACATGGTGCGCAGGCGCTCATTATCCCTTAAGCAGGTATTCATATTCTCCAGGCAAGGGCGTTTGTTTCTTTAGCATATCGTAAAGCGCCACCGAGTTCGTTGTCCGTGTACCTTCTTTTGTGTGAAATGTAATCATCTCTGCGTTTTCCTAGGTGCCAAGATGAATTATTTCGAAATGATTTTTGTCCAATTTCTTCATTTGCTCGCTCATCATCCCGACTTCGCCCTCACGCAAGAAAGTGTGCCCGACATGGCAAAGTACGCTCGTCTCCCATACTCTTTCCGTTACCCATACAAGTGACAATGTGGTGCTAGATATATTGACTTCTACCTCGGATCTGTGGCTTCCGCAGAAAATGTCTCGCTACTGTACCATATTTCTGGAAAAGCAAAGACTGTCCGTGATTCAGAATCACATCTTTACAGCGAGGTTTGTCCATCTCCGGACCGTCTTCCTTATCCGAGCAGGTAACTGATAGCAGTTTCAGAATCTCTATGCTCTGAGTGAACTTGCTCAGCACATTATCAAAGACTTAGCAAAGCGACACTCATGGACCTTGCAAAGTTTTCCCATGAAGATCAAGCTACCTACTGGCATTTTGCGTCCTCTGCCGAATGCAGAAGCGGCCAATAAGGTGCCCATCTGCACTGCATGATCGCCGTCATGATAATCTGAACTCTCGCGCGATGTTCAACACAGATACTGAAACAAGTGTTTCTTCCTTCAGAAGCACTGGGCTGGCTCGACCAGGCCAGGTTAACAAGACCCAATGCAACCGAGGTCAAGGCCCACGATCGTCCAAAAGTCATGCGCAGGTCTGCAGAGAAGCGGAAAAAAGAAGTCAGTGGGACAAATAGCCATGCGAAGTAAGTCGCCCTGTACAGTCATTATTTTTTCATCCCAACAGCTTGCTTGTTAGGCGACTTCGGGGTAGTGGACGTAACAAGCGCGGAGAGGATAGCAGTGACGAGTCCGAGGAAGACCACTCCGAATCTGATAATAGTGAGACGGATAACGGGGATGATACAAGTGACTCTGTCGGAGAGAGACGGTCGTTGAACTCGGAAGATCCTTCAGAGACACGACGACCTGGACGTCATGCACGGACCCGGGCTAAGGTGAAACTTTATTACGTTTCGATACTCTGGTTTATGCTGACTGGCGAACCTAGGCAAAGATAAAACGGCACGTACAAAAGAAGACCGGGAAAAGGGGGTAAATCATAGCAACGGCACATGTTTCTGCATGCTTAAGATTTGCTATCGTATTTAATGCTTGCGCCCAGCTGTTTTTCCCGTAACGATATACCATGTATTCTCAGGGTCAGTGTACTGTATAATATGTCTTGTCATATGTTCTGCAGTTCGCTATCGTTATTTTTCAGACTTCGAAGAGGACCCAGTGGGAACTGGTTTACTGTAGATCAGATCATTTCATCAAGTCGCCGCGTTCTAGACTCATGTCAATCTTTGTGGGATGTGATCTACCCGCCCCCTTGATAGAGAAATCGTGTCTTGCCATAATCGTTTTAGTTATTAGCACCAGATTGCTGGCCTGCCAGTGCTGCGCAGGAATCCATCAGGAGTAGACATGCTAGGGATGGGACCCAATTGCAAGCGTCAGACTGCTGGAACTACGGTCCTTATCGTATAAAGGACTGAGGAGTCTGATTCGGGTGAATTCATGCGTCAGTGTTACCAGGCTTTCGATTTAAGTTGAGATCAGGTGACATCACGAAACATCTAGCTCGTAACGCGTACCAGGCGTACCAGGCTCTCTTGAATCGGGTGAACCTCTACGAAACATCCTCTTACCTGCTATGTCTCAGGTGCCCCGCAAGAACATTGTGGTAATTGGCGCTGGTGGGTCGATTTTTTCCCTTGAGGATTCGTGGTTCACAGTGTTCCGCCGCAGGTGTTATTGGTCTATCCACAGCAATCAAGCTCCAAGAAAAAGGGAGTTATGCCGTAAGTATCATCGCTGAAACGCTCCCAACAGACCCCAAATGCATCAAATACACTAGCCACTGGGCCGTGAGTTTTAATCACTCGTCCAACATAGCCATCTCCCTCCAAGTACACAGGGAGCGCATCATGTATGTGCTGCAGCCGTCGGTGACTTGCGACAGCAAAGTGAAGGCCCGCATTCCTTCTAACTGTGGAATAAAAACTCACCATTCTCAGAGTTGGAAAGGGAAACGTTTGATGTCATGTGGGAAATGTCCAACCCAGGTGGCGAGGCTGAGGGTTGTTTCCTGCGCGCGCCGCAAACCGAATACTACGCTACCAAGGAAGGGAACCCAGATCTACTTTCTTTCTCGCCTCGGGTGCGTCATGGTCATAAATCTTGTGTCGTAGCCGATCGTGCTTAACTTCGTCCAGTTTCGACGCTTGGAACCTTCAGCATTTGCAAATGTGCCTGAGGCCATTTCAGCGGTTTCCTTTTTTGGCCTCAATATCAATACGCCAGTGTATCTCCCTTATCTTCTTTCTCGGTTTCTAAGATTCGGTGGACATATTGTACGCGCATCCATCCAACACATTGCACAAATCCTGGAGGGTGGCGTGGAGGTGTTTGCAAACGGTAAATCTGGGATGCAACCGGTCGATGCCCTGATCATTTGTGCTGGACTTGGTGCTCGCACGCTGGGAGGTGTGGAGGACAAGAACGTGTATCCCGTACGCGGACAAACAGTGCTGCTGCACGCCCCCTGGGTAAACGAGGGGCGATCTTTGGTCGTTGAGTCGGTGTCAAAAACTTACATTATCCCGAGGCAGAGAGGCACGGTGAGCCTTTATAGTGGTCCGACTCTCATTATGATGTAAGTTAATGCGTCCGACATAGGTTGTAATCGGTGGCGTGAGAGTTGCTGATGACTGGTATGCTCCAAATCCTTCAGGGAAGCGTGTCGGGTGCTCATTTTTAGGTATCCCATACCTCGCCCCGAAACAACCATCGACATCCTCGAACGTGGCCTCGCTCTCCACCCTGAACTCGTGCCTCCGTTAATACGCGTTGGACGAGGGCCGACGGTTGAGGATTTGAAACCTCTCATCATCGAAGAAGGCTGTGGCCTTCGTCCAGCGAGAAAGGGTGGCATACGTCTCCAGTCCGAGTGGGTTCATGTCCCTGGGTCCGAGCAGCGGATGGTACCTGTAATTCATAACTATGGGTATGACCATTATTTGGGAGTCAACGCGCCCTCTTGCTGACATGCGCTCTGACAGCCACGGTGGGTACGGATTCCAAACGTCATGGGGATCAGCAGCAGTTGCAGTGGAATTACTTGAGCAGGCGCTCGCTAAAGGATCACACCCACGAGGAGAGGTCATTGTTTGACGTTGTTAAGGATGTACAGTACGACTACGATGAAGGGACGCCAAACCACCATCTAAGCATCTTGTATTTACCGGAGGGATCGGTGTCAAAGTCAGCACGCCCAATGAAATGTCGATTGGCAAGGAGAAGTGGCATCCAATAAATGTCATCAGGCCACATGGAATCATAGGGTATAGGAGGGAGGTTGGAGTTGGCGTCTGGGTTTGTTGAAGTCTCTACGGTCTGGGTGTCGGTAGCAGAGAACCACTCAGGTCGCATCTCTTCTGTCCTGGGCGATCCAAGTCAGATAGATTATAGTGGACGGGCTGAAGAGAAACAAGAAAAGACAAACTCGATGAGAGTTCCACTGTAGGCATCTGCACGATAGAGCTCAATCTGAAACGCCCATTCTGGTCCTCCTTTGCTAACGAAAAGGAGAGTTCCGCAGTGGTTGAGTGAAGCTTCAACACCGCACTCCTCCTTTTTTGCGTGAGAAGGGCGCAGTGCATCTACCACAGGACGGACCTTGAGTTCACGAATAGCCGCTTGCGCAGGCAATTCCCCGTGCTCTACTTTACCACCGAAACCATTATACCTAGGCGTGTGTACTTTGATGAATGGCCAACGCATGATGTCAGAATAAATTCAACTCACAAATGCGCACCAAACCCTCGTTTCTTGTATCCAAGGAGAATCTACAGGTCGAGCCCAGTTAGCGGCGGTGGTTGGGACTATTTTACGACAACCTTTCGAGGAGGACCCGGCGAGACGATGAACGCATTGGTATACAATTTCTTGGAGGTGAAATTCAACCAGCTGTGGTCTCCACCACCGGAGGTCTCGACGTATTGAGCCGCATGCGCATCCGACTCGTCTAGTAGACCTGGAGGAGGACTCGGACTCGGAGGAGACATCGTTGATGACATAAGCCGGCGCTCTTTGATACCTTCAACACGACACGCCCAATTGCCCGTCCTCGCGCACTTCGGTCCTCCAACCCTGTCTGGCAGATATCATCACCAGCCTTCTGAACTTGGTCTTAGGCAGGAGATAGTGTCCCAGCTATTTCTCCATGCTTCGTAGTTCGAGCAAACGCATTGCATCGACCCCTCCACCTGGTATCGGTGTACGGCCAACGAAGAGGCAGGAGAGGAGCTCTTCTCCTGAAGAGGGTGAACTAGATGATGCTGATCCTCCAAAACCCTCGCATATTCCCTCACCACACCCTCCGTCTGCCCCGGACACGCCGCCGCCCACGTCAAGATATCCCGTCAAAGTCAAGCTACCCTTCAAAACCAAAGTGAACCCGAAAGCAGACCTTGAGGCCGGTGCGGGTTTTCCGAACAACTTCAAGGGCATATCAGCACCTGCAGTTCCTGACTATTACGCTGTTCCACCGGAGCGGCCCTCAAAGGGCAGTTGGCCTTCAGGTATTGAAGCAGGCAGACGTAGGGATAATGACCAACCTCATAGCAGGGGATGGAAAGGTCGCCCTTACCCCCATGAACCGTCGCATCGTGATCGCGAGTTCTCTGATAGACGCCGGGATCGACAACCTTCGGCATCTTCGCAGGGCTCGCCTGTCGGCGACTATAGCCGGCCTGCCAGGTCGAAAATCCGCGTTAGGTCGCGTTCCAGGTCGTCTTCTTCCGGCTCCATGTCATCGTCGAGGAAACAGACTCACAGATTGCCCCCACACCGCTCTACCAGAGGCTCGCCATCACCACTACACTCTCGTCGCCGCGACGAAACTCCTGATTCGCGCGACCTGCGTGACCGCTACAACGATCACACACACTCCCGATATGATTCTACCAGTGATTGGCGTCATGACGGCCGCGGTCACTATCGCAGAGAACCGCCAGAGAACTACTTTGCGGGCGACTACTACGACTCCCCAAGGCCACCATACCGTGACTATTACGATCGAGGCAACGAAAGGGACTTTCATGGACCCAGATATGAGTCCACTCGCGACAGGGCTGTGGCCAATGATTACCGTCCAGTTTCCCCACGACAAGCCTCCCTAACTCGATTTCCGCGCTCGCCGTCACCATGCCCACATCAAACACCTCCTCAACCTAGATCCCCACCACCACCTACCCCTCCTCGTTTTGAACTTCAAGGACGGCATCCGACAATCTCTTTTCCTCTCCCAAAGAAACCCACTGCGCCCATGATCTCCTGTTCCCTGCCTTATCCTTTTCGTTCACCAAACGGCGAGGTAGTGCGTCGAGGCGAAGCTGACATCTTTCCACCTGAGAAAGATATTTCAAGGACGGGTGGTGAATCCAGAGAAGTTCAACCTCCGCCCCAACCTCCTCGCCCGATTCGTCCTCCTCTGTATCGTTCCCGGGAGGAAGAATTTAAGGCCTATGGCCGAACTTTCGTCGGCTCTGGCCAACAGGATGATTACGATACCATGACTAAACTAGGCGAGGGCACCTTCGGGTACGTATTTCTTCTCACTGCTCCCGCATGACACTTATAGCCTTTTCAGGGAGGTTCACAAGGCGAAACACCGCCCGACTGGCAAACTCGTTGCTTTGAAGCGCATTCTAATGCACAACGAAAAGGAAGGAATGCCTGTGACCGCGTTGCGAGAGATTAAAATACTCAAGGCTATCAAGCATCCCAACGTTGTAGAACTGCTGGACATGTTTGTCGTTCGTGGTGCGTTGTTTGTCATCTTGTGACCCGGCTATGTTGATCAGGACTAGGTAATGGCCAAGATAGGCCATTGTCCGTGTACATGGTATTCCCATATATGGACCATGATCTAGCCGGTTTACTGGAGAACGATCGTGTGAAGCTGCAACCGAGCCAAATCAAGCTTTATATGAAGCAGCTTCTTGAGGGCACTGAATACATGCATAATGTGCGATCCACTTTTGCAAGCTTTGCAAATCATTGACGCCCTTGTATCCAGAATCATATCCTACACCGCGATATGAAGGCAGCGAATCTCTTGATCTCGAATAGTGGTTCTCTACAAATTGCAGACTTCGGTCTGGCACGGTCGTACGATCCTAGCGTAGCAACCATAGATACAAATGCCGGGAGCTCGCGCAGGAAGGAGCGGCGTTATACAAATTGCGTCGTGACACGATGGTACCGTCCCCCTGAGTTACTCCTGGGGGCGAGAAATTATGGCGGAGAAATTGACATCTGGGGGGTTGGGTACGGTCAAGCCCATCTTAACCGTTATCTTATTAACGCTTGTTCTCAGGTGTGTACTTGGAGAGATGTTCTTGCGACATCCTATTCTTCCTGGAAACTCGGACCTGGATCAACTCGAGAAGATATGGCAAATGTGCGGCACTCCCAACCAGCATTCTTGGCCAAATTTTGATACATTACCGGGCTGTGAGGGTGTGAAGCACCACAATCAACACCCGAAACGACTTAAATCTGTCTTTGAACAGTCAGTGATAACTAGAAGTGTGGCTTGTACTTTTGGCTGACAGAATTGTCGTGAGATTTGGCGCGGAGACTTGCGACCTCATTGACAAGCTACTGACATGCAACCCTGCGGAGCGCATTACTGCGACGCTTGCCCTTGAACACGATTACTTTTGGACAGACCCACTGCCTGCCGATCCCAAAACGTGGTGTTCTTATTGATCGTCGTCTTGTATTCACTTTGCTCATATTTCTCCCTAAGATTACCCGTTTATGAAGCTTCTCATGAATTCGACAAACGTGGGCGCCGCCAGCAACCTCCGCAAGCCCCCATCGCTCCCCCACGTGTCACAGAACCCCCACGTCTGCCACCGCCATCAATAGGCAACAATATCCCGCCTTATCTTAATCGTGGCCATCCTCCGCGGGATAGTTTTCGTCCTCCACACTCTCGACCCGATATCCCACCCTCCGGCCACCCGAACCCGTACCCTCAGCCTCTTGATCATAGAAGTGGAGTGCCGACGAATCTCCCCCCCATTCACTATCCCGCACAGGGTCCTCCACCGGCACCATATCAGCTTTCGAATGTGCCTAATGCTCCACCACAACCTGATCAGAAGCCTCGGATTTCGCATCTACCCCCGCGGCCCTCTATGCCGTTGGGAATGGAGCGTTTTGGCGATAGCCGATCACGCGCGGGAGGAAGGGACAATAATGAGCGCACTAGGGGAGAGCGAGATCGTAGCCACGGCGGATTAAACTACGGTTGATTGCATCCTTATAGGTTGTGATTCCATGTACCGTTGTTATTCCATCAAATGTGGTTGTCGGAGTTAACATTATCTTATCTTCCGTAATGCTACCTCCGACCTCGAGCGTGCACTCTGACCATTTTGCCGTGTTGCCATGACCCCACTAGGCAGAGCTCGCAAAGCCACTAGTAGCGCTACTCCTCCAACGACATTACGAAAACAGGCCCATGGGCCTCCTCACTCCGATAGCGGGGCAAATATATTTTCTACTGCCAGAAAGTCTACAAATCCCGGAGTGTTACAAAGAGTATAAGCCTCTCTTCCTCCACGACGCGTTCGTTTCTATTTTAATCTTACTCCAGACGCCCCATACTGTGTCCGATTCAACGGAAGCAGAAAACGAGCGAAGGGGTCTGATCTAATCCTCTATTTTTCCAAGCAGCTGACAATTTGTACAGCAGCACCACCCGTTTTGATTACATCGCGCCCGTACAGGATTGCTGGTGTGGCAGGATTTCACCGTGGAATAAAACTCCCTGTTACAGGATCGGCTCGACCTGAGCGTAAGCTCAAGCCTATTCCGCACAAGAATGTCGGTGGTTCCCGCATCGATCATGGACTCAACATGTCAAGAGATACGAACGCGTCGGGCCGACATCTAGATGGCACCGCGACCAAGAGTCTAGATAGACGGACCAGGGCAGTTGCACAAGTTACCTCAAGCAGAAAACATGACCTTCTCGTCAACCAACCTAGACAGTGCGTCATTGCCCCTTATGCTTTTTTGCTGAAAGTGGTCTCATAGGCAAGAACAGCCAAGTTGATAGCGCTGCCTTTGCAAGCATTGTATTCGGGAAGACCTCATTGAATAAATATTATAAGCTAACTGCTCAACTTGGTGAGCATGCCCTTGTGGACTACAACTCATCGTCTTAAATTCACTTCTGGAAGGTGGTAATGAGAAAGATGCTACGCTGAGGCCTACAAATAATGTAGCGCAGGCTACTGGCGGCGCACCTGGACCAGCTGTTGATAATGATAACGAGGCTGCATGGAGGACTATGACGGCAGCATTCGGAGCTCTCTCATTATCGACAGCCGCCACGTCCAAGAAAAGACGCCTGCCATTTCTTCGTCGTATTGTCAGGAATAGCTTTCTTCGACGCTGCAAAATGATGGGCCTTGCTGTGAACCCTGTTCCACCTCAGGGACAAACACTGACCATTTTTTACAAATTACCCATAGACGTCTCAGATAACGAGTGGGTCAACGAGGTGACGGAATTCTTGGTCCACGAAGTGAAGCTGGGGGTGGACCAGTTGGTTTGTCCTTTGTGTGACACCTTGGGATATCTTGTTACGAAGGAAATGCTAGAAGCACATCTGGATTGGGATCACGTCGAAGTGGACGCAAGTTGGAGAAAAGTTAAAGACAGTGTCAGTCGCAACCCCCTCATCTAATGTTGCTGCTTGCTCACGAGTACAGGGTTGGGAGCTTGCGTTGGAGCTTCCTGGAGATGAGATGCTGGTTGACGAATCCGAGTCGGAGGATGCTGAATCGTCGCGGCAAGTAAATCAATGGGATGCATTTCATGATCCGCTGATCTGAAAGGAAGCTCCTCGCCTATTGACCCTTCCGCTAGCACTCCAAGTTGGTCACCCGCTGTTTCTTCATCGGTGTCGGACGCGGGCCACGAAGGGTCTCAGACACCTGCGCATGAGACCACAGCGTCCACGGAATATCCAGTCTCAAACTTCTTCGAAGTCAAACCAGAACTTTCACCAACAACACCATCCCGCGCCACTTCTCTCCTTCCCGACACAGTTATTGATGGTATTCACCAGGCGCGGGGCGCTCCGGATCCGCTGGGACCTCTCGGAGTTTATCCTTACACGCTTCCAAATGTGCACGACGACAATGAGAGCCTGGTAACCTCTTGTCGCCCGTGCGGCCCCCGTCTTTTTGATCTCATTGCGAGACATCCAATGTCGGACTACGGCTTAACTTCGTGGTCGCTTTTAGAGCGAGATGAGGAGTTGTTCGAAATCGATGATATAAGAGACGAGGAAAAGGCAATGCAGGCGCTGTGGAATCGATGGATATTTTCTGAACGACGGTGATTTGATCGCTTTCCTCGACTTGCTTTCACGTGCTGACCGGTGATTGAAAAGTCGGTATCTCCTGGATCCCCGAAAAGCAGTGGTGGCCTTTGTAGAAAAGTTTCTGGACACCATAAAGGAAACGGCAGGGTGGAAAGGGATGCGAGTATGGCTATTGGTGCGTTCTCTCATCCACTCTGGGGTACTACTGACAATTTGATTCTGATACAGTTGCTAGCGAAACACAAATATCTAACGGGAGATGATATCATCGCAGTGATGGACCACTATGAGAATGCTGCTAAAATTGGAATTGGAACACAGCCGCATGCTTGATCACTACATCGACAGAGGAAGCTACTATAGCTGGCTCGAGAACAGCTAACATGTAACGACGGATAGTGATCAGTTTATTGTACGACGAAGTGTATCCATTCATGACGTTCTACCGGATGACTGGCAATTCTAAGCACCGCTACGTCCTAAAGCCTTTCTAACTGAACTGTTTCCTAGCTCGGGAAGAAGATCTGCTCCAGGCAATGAAGGTTTAGGAAGAAATTCGACGAGTATGAGCCAGGAGACGTATCTAGCCACCAACACGTCCGACACCGTCCTATCCCCTTTGTCTTCATGACCTTTGAGCAAGGTACGCATGTTCAAATCATCAAGATCAGGGGACTTTGTGCTCGTAGGCAAATCATCCAGCACGAAGTGAAGGAGAGGAAACAACGCGTTGTCCTGGACCTCCATAACGTGTTGTTCTAACCTGCGTCTCCACACCACGTATTCGCATCGTTCTACTGCGAAACCGTAACGAGAAAGAGAGGAAAAGATGGTGTTGTAGGTGGGAAGAGGCCGCGCTCGTATATGGAGGACAGTCAATCCGGGACCTGGGGGTGAAGATACTGCAGCCAGTGTGATACAGTGCGCCACGTGGTCAACTGGTATCATGTTGATAGTGTTGTTGATATCAGGGACAAGTCTAAGTTGAATGCATCCCTTCGCGAGGCGCCAGATGAAGTCGTCCGTATTGGTGACTGGATTGCACATTGTTCAGTCCAACTCATTTAGCTGACTTACACGGCACGCACCCGCAGTTGTTGCATCTCCGACGATGTAACCCGGACGAACAATATAGCCACGCAGGCCGCGTTTTCCTGCCTCAAGCAATAGTTTTTCTGACACCCATTTAGATTGGCCGTACCCAGTCTTGAGGCCAATGCGTGAGCCTTCGAGGGTGTCGTCCTCGGAAACGCCGTCTCTTCCCTCCTGCAATAAAGATTCAGAGAGACGAACGTAATGATCCGCGTCAATAGCAGAAGTGCTTGACACAAAAACAAATTGCTTCGGTCTTCCTAAGCTTGCAAATTCGATCGCCTTCAAGGTTCCTAACACGTTAGCAGAGCGCAGTCTCTCGTATGGATACACCCAGTGGACCTTTATGGGAGTGAATTAATTGAGAAGATATGGGAATAGGATGTCAGATACGCGTACCAAGGCTCCGTTGTGAAGTACTACGTCTGCTTCTCCGCAAACACGGTCCCATACGTGGGGGTCAAGGCCGAAAGCTCCTTGGTCTAGGTCACCTCGAAGCACTTCTAATCGCGCAGCACGAACCCAATTCTCGTCCCACACACCACGATCGCTTGCGCTTTGCCTAAGACGCTCGACGGCCTTCGCATCAGTCGGTGAACGGACAATGCAGATGACCTTCTTGATCCTCTCGTGTGATAAGAGACTACGCAAAATGAAAGAGCCAAGGAACCCAGTGGCACCAGTGAGGAAAATGGTGATATTATCTCCAGCGGCATGCAGGGTAGGCTGAGGGTAAGAGCGTCGTAGCGACGAAAGAAGGTTATCGAAGTCCTGACTATAATTGGCTAGATAGTTTCCTTTGGGTGACGCTTGCGTGTCATTTGGGGCTAGAGAATTTATCAAACTAGTGAGACCAAGATCTGCGTTACGCAGGGAGTCTATCGCCACAGACAATCCCGCAATGGTGGGCTGGTCGAATATCAAACCAAGCGGAGCATTCACAACGAATGTTTTACGAATCTCGAAAATGAGTCGCGTGGCAAGGATGGAATGACCTCCAAGATCAAAGAAGTTCTCATCCAATGGAATTGGAGATGGTGCAGATGGGAGAATCCGGGACCATATAGCCCGCATGGTCTGCTCGGTTGGACTGGCAACACGACCGTCAGGTTGAGGCCGCGCGGCGTAGGCATGTGCGGTGTCCGGGAAGGGAAGGGCAGGTTTGTCGATCTTCCCATTTGGATTCAACGGCATTTTCTTCAACGGGACAAATACTAGATGTTGTTCATTAAGAGTTCATGTCTGTACGGACGTCGCAACGTACATGTGGGTATACTGTAGCTGGGAAGCTTTTTCTTGAGATGTCCTCTAATGTCCTTGATGAGACGGTTATACTTGCGAATACCACCGAAGATGTCGCTCTCGTCGGGCAGATCACTGGTGAAGCCATCGAGATTGGGCCCTTCGAGCGGCACAAAGTAGCTGACCAAGACCTTCTCCTCGTCCTTGTCTCTTCGGACCAGTGTGACGTTTTCCCTCACAAGACGGTGTTGGCTGAGATGGGTATCAATCTCTCCCAGCTCTATACGGAAACCCCTGATTTTAACTTGATCGTCGGCGCGCCCGGCACATTCTACAATGCCGTTAGGCATGTAACGACCGAGGTCCCCGGAGCGATACATTCTGTCGCGAATTCCTTTCCAGTATTCAGTTTCTGGTCCGGGAAGAGCGCCGTTAGGTGGTTGAAGGAGTGTGTCCTGTCGCTGAGCTGTTGGAGAGAACCAGTTCAAGACGAACTTCTCAGCCGTGGCAACTGGATCCGAATATCCCTCTGCTAGGCCTCCTGAGCGTACATAAATCTCTCCAATTTCTCCAATCGCGCAAGGTATGTTCTTGTCGTTCCTGTTCACGATAAGAAGCTGAACATCAATCATGCCTTGGCCCGCGGGCATGATGTCTTTTTGTATCGCCAGGAATGTAGAGTCTTCTGAAATGCTCGGTATGGTGAAGTAAGAGACTGCCCGTTGGGTCTCTGTTGTTCCGTACATGTTAATGATGCGCACATTGGCTGCCAACGATTGTAAGCGGGTGCAGTCACGTTTGGTCAGAACGTCTCCCACGAAAAATGCGTTGAGAAGGGAAGGAATTTGACGGGTGGTTTGGGCCGACAGAAGCTGTCCCATAGCCGGCGTCAAATGGGTTACGGTTACTTCACTCCTTGCCATCCACTCTGCCAGCCGCCCAGGCGTATTGATGTCGTCGAAGGTCGGAACGTGAAGCTCCGCTCCGAAGAACAGAGGAGTAAACACTGTGATTGAGTGAGCATATGAAACGTGAAGAATAACCGGCCAATCTCACTATCCCGCTGAATGGGGTCGTGCGCAATACCGCTGAGCATGGTAAACTTAGAGGTCGGTCCGATACTGAACTCTTGTCCCATCCACGGGAAGAAGTGAGTCAAGCTATAATGTCGACCTTTGACCCCCTTCGGTATCCCAGTACTCCCGCTCGTAAAAGATAGAGTAGCAATGCTATCCGGGCCAAGGACAATGTCCGGATCTGAGTCTTCCATGGAGTATTGGGGGACGAGAACATCCGAATCGCCACTACCGGCTCCCCCAACAACGGTACCATCTGCGTTAAGTTCCAACGCAGGTACTTCGACACAAACTTGAAGTTCGGAAGCTATGAAAGCTCGGACAGTCGGGTTGATCGTTCCTGCACCTTTGAGGACAATTAACCCACGGGGTTGTGCGACACGGAGGTAGATATTTTGGCGCGAGGGAGGGTATGCGGGATCTACAAAGTATTACTTGGCGGCCTGCGAGCTTGCTATATGTTCGACACATACCGATGACAGAAAATGCTGCCCCCGCTTTCAGTGTTCCCATGACTGCTACTACCAAGTCAACGCTGCGATGGGCGTAAATCATGACTATATCTCCTGACTTGACACCACCAGAAATGAGGTGATGTGCAACAATATTGGATGCTCGAAGTATTTTTCTATAAGAGAAACATCTTCGTTCCTGCGTGTCGTCCAAATGAGCTGCAGGAATGCTCTGTAAAACGCAAGGCCGTTGTGGGAAGCGGCGAGCGTTTTCTGAGAACTCGTTTGTGATGGGACCTTTCCAGTCGCACCAATTTAGGTCTGCGGTTGGATCAGGTAGGTTCGTTCGTTGCGCAGATGTCAACAAAGAGATGGATCCGACAAGTGATAACGGATGAGGAGCGGCCCTCCGGAGAAGAGCAGAGAGTTGATCAACGATACAATAGATACGAGTCCGAGTGAAGAGGAGTGAGTTGTATACTATGCGCAGGGTGATGCGAGGCGCAATAGGTTCATGGATAGAAGCGGGGGGACGAGTGACAAAAAACGTGATATCGGAAGTGAGACCAGTGGATTGGACGAAGTTCTCCTTCTGCGCATCCGTTTCATCGAAGAACCTGACACGGAAAATGGATCTGGACGTTTCTGGGAGATCTTCTTTGTCTTTTCCAAGAGCTTGAACCACAGTCTCGTAGGGAAGGCAATCCTGTTCAGCGTCACGCTCTGCCTGCTGGACTTTCTTGACGACAGCCCAGAATGGATCTCTGGGATCGACGTATAGCCGAATGACGAGAGGGTCCTTCGCAGATGCGGAAGAAGAGCCGATGACAAGATCTGTATCACCTGTATAGCGGTGCAGCAGGACGGCGAAGGCGGAAAGGAGCAAATGAAACGCTGAAGGCCGACCGGACACGGATAAATCATCCTCATCATCCGCAAGATTCTCATCGTACAGGGCGAGTTTTAGCAAGCTTAGCGATGTTTGCTCCGAGAGTTCTGCGACGTGGACCGCCTCGACAAGGCGATGTCCGCCAGAAGGACGGGGATAATCCGTGGGTAAGGATATGGAAGGCAGGTTATTCAAACGGGCGGCTATTCGAGCCTTAGAGTTTGAAGCCATACTCATAAAGAGATAAAAAGAGGGAGTGACGGAGGGATAGATGCTCTCAAGGTGACTCGTATCTTTGGGCCATCTGACCGGCCCGAGATGAACGACCCGCACCAAACTATGGTTAAGGTTACTTATCCCATTTGTGACCGAAATACCTGCGTTGCGTCTCACTGGCAGTTCCTCAGTACTCAGTTTCTGATGATCGTGCGCGGATATTGCCTAGTGGAACACATTTCGCTGCAGGAATACCTCGGTGAATTGGGTGCATCACTCGTCCTCGTTTCGATGAATCTCTGCAGTTTTCTTTGGTTCCATGCCAGCGCAACCTATGTCTTCCATACGAAGGATATCTCGGGGGTGAGAAGAACGAGTGATCTTTGACTTCATATCGAATAACTTTTGGATCATTGCTGTCATAGCAACATGGCCATTCATTGAATAGACCAACAGGATTTATGGAATTTATGGAGTCACTTTCGTACACATCATACAGTCGTACACCGACACTGCTTCTCACAACTTCACTACGTGTGTGAGAGACACGGTGATTGTTCGGGTTTTCAAATTTCAAGGCTTAATGGCAATCTTGAGAGCGCCCCTGCTGCTCATCTTATCCAAAGCAAGTTGATAATCCTCTAGCTTGAATACGTCGGTCACCTTCGGAAGTGGTGACATGTCAGCATACCACAAGCTACCACCCATGGTCACTTACCATGGCGGAGACTCTGATTTTCTTACTGTCCAGGTAGGCCACTGCGCGAGGGAAACAAAACGTTTGCGAGAATGACCCAATGATCTAAAGGGGAATAGGTCAACATTCTGAGCAGACAGAAGTCTCGAGGCGCACATTTATCTCATCGCCAAAAATCTTAGAGGGAGGCCAGTGGACAAGGGCCTTATTCTCGTACACGCCATAAATCATGAGAGTTCCCCCACGACGCACGTAGTTGATTGCCTCGTTAGCTAGTTTCTCAACGCCCGTGGCCTCAACAACGACGTCAAAGCCGTATGGATTGTCCTCTTTGAGCTTGGCCCACTGGGGTCCCGGATTTGGTCGGTCGAGCTCGATATACTCATCTGCAGCATCGAGTTGTCTGGCAATGTCCATTTTGATACCTTTGTTCGCGGCAAGTGTGACCTTGCTTGCTCCATTCAGTTTGAGGAGTTGGGCGAGGATGAGACCAGTGGGCCCTGCACCGATCATGAGGACCTCGACACCAACTGGCGCATTCAACTTGTCTAGCCCGTGAATGGCACATGCAGCTGGTTCGAGAAGTGTCGCCTCTTCGTCAGTGAGGTTATGAATCTTGTAAAGCTTATGCTGCGGGCTTATCTCCGGGTGAGAATCTCTCCGTAGTCATATAAGAGACAACATCAAGTACGCACTAGACAATGTACTCCGCAAACCCGCCTTCAGAGCTAACACCGCGCGCACGGAAGTTCTCACATAGGAGAGATTTACCCCTGCGACAATAAAAGCATTTATCGCACTAATGGCGGTCAGAGTCAGGATCGTGATGGTGTCAATGTCCTACCGTTATGCCAACATCGGCCACGCATCGGTCGCCGAGGGCAAAGCCTTTGACGTCCTTTCCGAGCTCGATAATAGAGCCAACAGCTTCGTGCCCGGGTATCAACTGTTTGGATGAAAAAGACGTTATGTGAATGAACTTCGACGGTAGTGAGATCGATGATCACACGTACGGGAAACGTTGAGATAAATTCACCCTCATGTATGTGTCCATCAGTGCCACAGACACCTTTGATACGCGATATATCAGTGCACCTCAAACATGAGCGCGTGGAGAAAATACGAACCGCAGGCGTGGACTAGGAGGACGCGGCACCGCCGGTGAGCATGTTTAGAGGAGGATCAACTTGACATCATAGCGGACCTTTAAGGAGAACTTCGTCATCCTTAATTTGTGGGATTGGAACATCTTTGATAACGAAGTCCCGTGGCTACGAGCGATTAGATGAATTCTTGGAATGGGGATGTCGCTCAGACATACTGCATTATACCACAACGCCTTCATCGTTCCCTGGACCATGTTGAACGGAGAGTGACCTGTTGCGCAGGGGGTTGGGTAACTCTACGTGCCCGTCTGTGGTGGGGTATGCAGTGAGAGGTGCGAGGAAAGCGTCCGAGCAAATCACCGACTTATATGTGAAAAAAGGGTGCTGATGTCATCGCGGACGTTCATCGCTCTGATAGAAGCAATCAGCGTGGGAGAGTGAGTGTCTTTAGCTTGATTCCCCATGCTCGAGCATGCTCCTTTGTGTCTGACAATTAATATCATTATTAATATCGGTCCTGTGTCATTACGACGTGGTCTCCACGGAGGTGTGTATGATCGCCTCTTGGTTTCTCAGCCCATGTCGTGGCCGCGCTTGACTTGCAAATCAGGACTGTCACATGAATTTGGGCGCATCATTCGCAGGAGATAATTGCGCCGATAAATTACCTTGCTGGGTTGCGCGGATCACTTCATTTACTTATCGGTTGGTACATCGAATATTGTTTTCGGATCAATTCGTGTTGGTGCCTTGAGGCGCTGGCAGGATGTCCCGCTGCTGTGAGAGGGCAATGGTATTTAATGTCATGCATCATCGCATCATTATCCGATTATCCGTATCCGGTGAGATCTGTCAACAGTGTTTGACATTTGATCGATGAGTCTTCGTATAAGGATGCACGTAAAGTGGGTGGTCAGTTACGTTACACTTGAAGCAAGCAGCAATATTAGTCCTGGTCTCGGTCAACCCGCCAACAGATTAGATAAGTCACTTGCCTAAATTGGACGTGTCTAATGATAGCGCCTCGTTGTATTTACACCAGCAGCCCCTGTACCAGGAGCTTATAAGGCCTCCCTCGCACAGCGAGGGAAAATAACTGGTCCTCCCATCCTCCTATTGAATGCCCAAAAGTCTACAGTCACCCAATTTTCTGTGCCAATTCTTTGTCAATCGCTTTCTATCTCTGAATAGAAACTTGTTGCAAGTGCTTGCCGGATAATGCCGCGTCGGAGTGTCTGTCAGCAAACCGGCGAACGGTGAATTTGAATTATTTCCGAGTTCCGACTGGTTTTTTTTGCTGATGCGCCACAAATCTGTCATTTAACCTGCCCAGCAAACTTATCACCGCTAAATTAAGTCATACACATTACACGTGTGACACGCTGTGACACATGCTCAAAATAGTGACTTATCTATCCTGTCGCCAACAGTGGACCGTACTCTCATTGGAGATAGCAAAACGCCATGATAGCTAGAGGAGGTGAATACAAATGAGAGGGCAACCCACTATAGAAAGCGCAACACAGAAGATTAAAACTAACGAATGGAAATTTTCGAGAAAAAAGTATATCTAAAAAGACGATGAAGCTCAGATAGATGGAGCCAATCATGCGGCCCGCTTCTCCTCGCTTGCACCACCACTGCTATCAGCATCCACCACGCCATGACGGGGCTCCCGACCGCCGCTGGTCGCATTAACCCTCTCCCGCTCCAACCCTCCTTCGACGTCTTTGACACCAAGATCCTGCTCAAGGCCGACGTAATCGTACGCGAATTCGCCCATGTCGTAGTCGTCAATTCCGACAATCTCCGCCTCTTCGTCGCAGCGGAGACTAAGGCCCGGGATGAAGTGCATGACCCAGAGAATAATGGTTGTCATGACGAACGAATAGCTGAGACCAGAGCAGGAATCAGCGAGCTGCCACCCCAGTTGGACCCAGTGTCCACTGATCCAACCACCAGGGATGTCGGTTACACCATCAAAGCCCGCAACAGATGCCTGTGCGAAGATGCCTGTGAGAACCTAAGTAGGACAGGTGAGGCGCATAAGCATAAGCGAGAAGCCAACAATAAGGTCAAACATACGTTTCCGACTATGCCACCAACGGTATGAACAGCGAAAATATCTAGTGCGTCATCGTATCCAAAGATGAACTTGAGCTGGGTCGCGAAATTGCAGATGGTCCCGCCCAATACGCCGAAGGCAACAGCGGCGGCTAGAAATATTTTGCTTCAATGAGGGATCATGACTTGGACATGGGACACCTACGAGAGCCAACAAAACCTGACCCTGGTGTGATTGCGACGAGGCCGGCGACAGCCCCAGAGCAGAATCCAACGGCGGACCACTTGCGCTCGAGACGATAATCCCAAAACATCCATGCTAGGCCACCAGTGCTTGCGGCCAGGTTCGTGACAATACAAGCCTGGATGGCACGCAAGTTGGCAGCCAACGCTGACCCACCGTTGAAGCCAAACCAGCCAAACCACAGAAACACGGTACCAAGAACGACATACGACGAGTTGTGTGGTTTGTAGGCCAGACGGGGAGTGCCATAGCCGCGGCGCTTTCCGAGGAAGATGCTGATTGCAAGGGCGGCAGTACCGGATGAGATGTGCACTGGGGTTCCACCGGCGAAATCAAGACCTCCGTGCTTGAACGACCAGCCGTTGGGATTCCAGGTCCAGCAAGCGATGGGATCATAAACGAGTGTCGACCAGACGAAAATGAACACAATGGAAGGACCGAGACGACCGTGTTCTGCAAGAGCACCAATGGCGAGCATTGGTGTGATAGCAGCGAACATGAGCTGGTAGACGCAGAACATTAGGGCCGGGATTGTCGAGCCCCCAACGGAGGGCTGGAGTAGAACGCCCTTGAGGCCAAAGTGAGCTGTCGACCATCGTCACATTCTGCGACAGAATAGACAAGTAAGGAGGAAAACTGACTAAGGTCACCAATGAAGCTGCTGGCGGTTTCACTAAACGCGAGCGAATACCTGGAAACATGATATTGAGTGAAGCTGGATGAATTTGTATCGTTACTACACACACCCCCAAAAGAACCACTGCAGGAGGTACGTGAGATCATTGCACATTGAACCGAGGCATGACGGCTTACCTGGAAGGACACGGTTGCTAAAGTGACCATGCTAAGCCAGATCATTGACAGAGCATTTTTACGCCTCAGGAGACCGGAGTAGAAGAAACCGACGCCAGGAATCATTATCCAGACAAGAGCTGTGGCTGAAATGATCCATGCGATATTACCCAGGTTGTAAACATGGGTGCTGTCGGTCGCTGGATCGTACACATTTATATCGCCAGCTGCGGCGAAGGGGTTAAATGGAAAAATCCAGGTCGGGGGAACAAGAAAACAAGCTTGGGACTCACAGGCGTCGAAAGTGATGTTGACCATGGCGTTGAGTGAATGGGGGGTGAAATTCGCAACGAGTGATAGATGGAACGTAAGGAATGCTCAGTTCATATAAATTTCTTGGCGCCTCGTTTATCTACCAATCATAATCTTCGGCCCCATTCAGCTATCTCTCCTGTGCCCGACGCATCCCCCGTTCGGCATCAAAGATCTGTTTGGCAGATGATATCGGCTTCCGTCACAGGTACATCATCGGCTAGGAACAGCCAGCCCCCCGAGACCCTCAGCTGATAGTCCCATGGAGCCAACATGAACATCCAGTACCGTATCAACTATCTCAACCATACCACCTATCTCATCTGCTGCCTACTATTAGCTCCTGAACACATGCGGTTCTGAGATTCCAGGGGCATCGAGTCCGTTTCCTGGCCTCGGCTTGTTATCAGCATATTGAACCGCACTTATGGCGTGAGAAAAGGCTAGACCTGTGCCTTAGCCACTTTTCCACAGGACCCATGCGCCACAGCTCTAGTCGTCGCCAGCTGAGTCACACGACACCGCCCACAGCACGCTAGCACCAGTCTAGACAAAAAATTCTCGTAGCACGCCTCCACTGGGTGACAGATAGGTGCCAAGAAATCAGGCCCGCATGTGGTGTAATTGGGACCCCTCTAAACCCCTTCCAATCGCGAGTTGGAACATATTTTTGCACGTGTGTCAGAACTAGACGAGTGAGAAAAAATGTCGTGTAATATACGCTTGATACATCAAAAGCATGCTACAACATTCCGTTTCCCACTGTATGACACAAAAGCCGTGCGCCTGTCAGTCGTGCACGACGTTTGGTCGTGCTTGGGTGTGCGGATTCCCACATTATTCCCGGCCCCACGCCGTGCCGGGCTATAGCTACAAAGTGTCACAATTAATACCGCCGCTGGTTGCTTTCAGACTCGCCGCCCATCATGTGTATGAGGTTGATGACATCCAAAACGCTTCGGAGCGTTGACTTTCGAGCGTCATACGCGACTTCTCGTCCCGATTTTCTTCGAAGTTGTTTCTCAGAAAATCATCGGCAATTCATTGGTGATTCGATTCCATGCCCACTGTACGAAACGGCCATTAATTGATCGTTGGTTGCTTGTCCAGGCCATGCCTTCAGCACGATAGTGGTCAACGCCGACTCATTTGCCGAAAAAACGAATGGCTCGTCCCCTATAACCAGGGCTGATACGCGGCTTTCACATGCACCCCAATCTGGTCCCGAAACGACCCACCAAAACTTTCGCACTCAGAGATTCGAGAAAGCCTCAAATTTGCTTTCGACTCAAATCGATCAATTCCGACGACTCAAAGGTCATTCCCCGCCTATCCGCAGTACTGCCTGGCTATATCTATTCGATCTTGCAACATGTCCCGAACAGCTTGAGCACGTATCGAGCAAATTCTCGCAATTTGTTGAGAGCAACAGACCGTTTCGTGAGGAGCACGTTAATGCCTTCGTCCGTACGTGCTTTGAGTATAGACAAGCTCGAAAATGTGACGTCATTAATTTTGCTCTAACCTCCTCGTCACAGGCCGTTGCGTTGAACTTCGTTGTCCTGAGCTCGCCTTGAGTGTATTCGGCAATCGCCCAGCGTATCGCATGGACCTCACGCTCGCTGCTGCCCGTCACCTACTATATGCACTACACGAAAAGCGCCAGCTTTCGAACATTGTTATCCTGGCTGCTCTTTTCCCCCTTCACAACCTCCCCGCTCTCTCTTCCGATCCTATCAGCTGCGCACTCATCGTGTCTGCCTGTCTTCGCGAGGCAAATAGTTCTAGCTCCGAACCGGCCTGGACAGTCGCAGAGACGTTCCTGTCGCCTTTAAAGCAGCTACTTTCTCAAACCCCTCCAATGCCCGTTCCAGTTGGGGCAAATCATTTTCTGGAAAGTCGTTGGATGAAAGACGCGATGCTGAGCATCCTTGATTCGCTAGTTGTCCGGAGTCATGAAGCTGGTTGGATCAGAGCTTGGTGCTATCAGAGCGACTACAAGTTGTCGGGTAATATCGGATAATATTGGAATTGAATATTTTCTCTGCACCGGCCAAAAAAAAATCTGTGTGCATTGGACCACTTGTTGATAGGTCCAGATAATCAACTTCAGAGTGACCAACTGGACGGTATGGCTGAATGGTCGCCTGAATATTTATTTTTGGGCAGGAACAAACATACTTTTCACACGGCAGACGTGTCAGAATCTAGATGGATGGCCGTCCATTCTCAGGGTTCCCGCACTAGCGGTTGGTGTGGTAATTTTGCTGCCCGCATGCTCCTATCATTAGCCGACGGCGCCACCAACCAGTTTGGGGTCGTGTTGTTCTCACACAGATTTTAACCAGATGATAAGACCGTGGACGAGGAGTCAATCCTCCCGATTATTTCTGACCGCGAGTATACTTTGGTCTATCCTCCGATCCGGATGGCTTGATATATAACATGGCAGTGGCCGTCCGTTGATCGTCAGGGGTGTCATGGGTACTTCCAACCCAATTATCACGACGAACTGGTACCCATCCTTATGGACTTATCAGGAACATCAGTGACACTCAGGGAGCATTCAGGTCAAAAGTAACGAGCTGGCAGAGACATATATTAAACAAGCCATGGAAGAAAGGACGTACGGTATTTGAATTTGAATTGTTCTGGAAAGCCAGACTAGTTGAGCGCAAGATTGCCTGGCACACATATCACGACCGTACTACAGATGGCGTTATGGACGACGAATGGTGGGTATGACGAAGTGAAGGGTGTGACAGGTCGAGAAGTCACTCGCATGAATGACGGAGTGTAAGAAGCTCTCAGACTCCAAACGTCACAGTACAATACAATTCCTATGCCTCTTGGTGCGCGTGGTTCGACTAAGAAGAGCTACGCGAGTGGCATATTGGAAAACCTCACGGACACCTTCACCTGACTTAGCTGAACACTCCAGGTACTGCCTGGCACCGATCTTCTGCGCAACAGCCATGCCCTAAAACCCGTGAACGCCAACACATTGGAATGAGGAGTGAAGTTCGTACCTCTTCCGGGGTCACAGGCCGCTGGCTTGTCTTCCTGAGGTTCTCAACGGTTTTGGGATCGCGTCGCAGATCTTTCTTGCAGCCAACCAGGATTATAGGTAGGCCGGCACAAAAGTGCATCACTTCTGAGATCCACTGGACAACATGGATGAGGGATTGGCTCAGGAAAGCAACGAGGTAAAACATACCTTCTCTTGCACGTTGTCGAGGGAGTCTGGGGAATCGACGGCAAAGCATATGAGGATGACGTGTGAATCCGGGTAACTCAGAGGGCGGAGACGATCGTAATCTTCTTGGCCAGCGGTATCCCACAAAGCCAACTCGACGTGCTTGCCGTCGACTTCGACATCCGCAACATAGTTCTCAAAAACGGTAGGGATGTATACCTGAGCTTTACTGTCAGATTACGTTATGCCAAATTACAAGAGAATTGTGACCTCAGGAAATGTGCCCTTGGAAAAGACGATCAGGAGGCAGGTCTGTTGAGGAGTCATTAGCTGGAAAGAATAGAAAAACAAACCAGGTAGAGACAGTACCTTTCCGCAAGCACCATCACCAACGATAACAAGTTTCCGGCGAATCTCTGCCATGATGCGAGGGGACGAGTTTTGAGTGTTTAGGAGGGAAAGTGCAGTGGTAGTGGTGGGTGGTGGCGACGACGGCGGGCTCTCAAGCGGGACTTGAATGGCCTTGGGCTCGTGCGTGTGAACTTGGTCGCGAGGCGACGAGGCGATGACTGAGGCGATGCGCGATGCGCGGCGAGTGATGCATGGGTGACAAAACTTGCGCCCATTTCGAGCGAGCGATCATTTGATGAGGATACTGCATGAGTGTGCCCTTTGTCCGCTGCTCTGATACGGTATGCGGATGCGGTACTGTATGATACTGTACAACTCAATTAGTACTCAATTGCCGTAGTCCCAACGGTGCCGAATTCAGACCTGCCTGCGACCCTTCGCCCAACCGCATGACCAGAGTATCCCATTAATGAAGTACCCTCCTGTCCTGTGGTGCCGTATCGTATGGTAATGAAGGCTGGGGTTAGGGCTGAGACATCAGCAACGTCACTGCAAGGCTAGACTCTCGCTCACGCGCGCAGGTGGCTTTATAAACGCACCCTTCCAACCGTCTTGCCCAAGCCACTTCGTCTCATGATTAGTTTTTCAGGCATCCCCCCGGAGGTTGCGGAAGCAATGTGCACACCCATGCATCTCATTCTTCCGTCGGTTCCCCCTTCCGCCCCCAGGCTACAATGCTCTGACCCTGGTGCTCTTTACCTTGGGTCCATCTCCGCTGTGCTCGATCCTTCCATACTCAAGGAACACAATATACACCACCTCGTCCAAGTCCTTGATGTTCCATGGCTTCCCTCATCTGAAAAGGACGGTTACGAGTGCTACCGTTTGGATATCTTGGACCTCGAGAGCCAAGATCTCAAGCCACATCTCGAAGACGCAGTCGAAGATATCGACTCGGCATTGCGTAGGGGTCGCAATGTTCTCGTACACTGTCAACAAGTAAGCGCCGTTTCCGCCTTGATCCTTCATCTTCCTCCAACTGCTTTCATAGTCGCCTCCAAGCTTTGATTGGCGGCGGTGTGGGTTTATGATATTTTAAATTCTCACCTCTTGGTGTAGGGTGTCTCTCGCTCGGCAGCAATTGTCATAGCATATCTCATCCGCAAACGCGGCATGTCATTCGACTCTGCCATCACGTTTGTTCGCCAGCGCCGCCCATGCATAAAACCTAATTCTGGATTTGTCCGCTGTCTGCGGGACTGGGAAAGACAGTGGAGCCCCCACCCAGCGTGCACTCCGACAGTGAGGCGAGTTACTCATTAATTGTCATCACTCCATTTACAGATGCCCGTACTCAGATCTTTGAATACTCTTATCCGATAGTCACGCACGCTACACTTATATCGAGTCCTATCTCATGATTGGGACCTACAAAGCATTTGTATCTGCGTCATTTGAGTACTAGACCATGGATCGACAGCGATACAAGAGCCACCATGGAGGTCGTGATCCGGGGGTGCCATGTCTTTGCCTTTTGAGATCTTCCTATGCATAGTTCAAACAGTCGAAGGGGTCGATTAATATGAAGAGGTTAATTACTCATTCCATATACATTCCATATGCTGCCCGCCACGCGTTCTTTCCATCTACCTCGATGACGTCCTATTCAATGCGTTGATCAGAAGGTGTGAAGGTTATAAGCAAGAGCCCCATACACCATGACAGGGAATTATACGTTGAAAGTCCCAGCTTGCGACGGTCTTTATGTCCCTGTTCATTGCCCTATAGTGAAGTGGAGTTTTCCTCGAGTTACTACCAAGTCCTAGGAGGCCTAAGAAAATAGAAAAGACGCACGTAACGTCCGTTCCAAGCACCTTTGCCAGTTTGCGGTGGATCGCGCTGTAGGGATTCAACCTAGCGAATCGACTAAAAAGTGGGACACCGCTGCCTATCCGGGACTCAGAATACTGAGAAGTGAATAAGTTGAATAAGTCGATTCAGGCATGTCGGACCAGGGTATTACCTGCTCCGTAGCGGGCAAATTGAAAATCAGGTCAGCCGCTATAAGTGTCTTGGACGCAGAATGAAAAAATGCGACATCTTTGTTTTTAAAACCTGAGAAATAGCTGTTGTCTCGTAAGTAGAACATTTGCAGCTAGAATATTCTGCTTGCCAGGATTTGATCTGCTTGAATGTAAACCAATGCCAGGGAATGGATAAAGGTTCTCACTTCATCCTCGAAGCCGAAGGTAGGTTCTCGGTCGGAATCGCTCCAGTCTAGAAAGCCATGTCAATTGGCCACCTGAGGCCATTAATTTTACACTGACAACCGTGCCAATTTAGATTCTCGTTTCTTTTTTTCTCAACCGCCTGCTCAACGGAGAGCAGGCGAGCATTAGGATAAGCCTGGTGGAATTCGGCTTGGGAGAAAATGAATTAGAAGTAGTCATTTGATCGCCACAAGGGATTTACCTAAAAAAAGATGGTGGACCGAGCTGGACCCAACAACGAACTTGACAGGGCCAAGGCGGTCGATGGTCGCTTTGGTCTCAGCCGTGAGTGGAGTGGAGGCAAGGACCCAAACATCGCCCGACGTGAGTCTGATGGCGGTAGAGCGACCACCAATTCTGAAGAGCCCAAGTCGTGTGAATGGACTTATTGAAGTAGATGTCACCATGACGCGTTAAACAGGACGCTGGAAACATACGTCGAGAAGGTCCAGACATTGCTGACCACCTTGAAGGGAAGTGCCAATCAGGGTTGTAGGGAAAAGGTAGGGAGAAGAACAGACCTCACGTATAATCACGTTGGCCATGATGATGACAAGTTGTCACGATGTGTGTACTAGACCTAGTGGTGTCCGCGGGCAGTGGGAGCGGAGAGAGTGCGGTGGGGGTTTCGGACCGCGATGACGTCCGCTTGCCCGCCCACGTCTTGCCGATAGGCACGTTATTCACTCATCAACTGGTCATGAAGTTCACCAAGCCTTCATGGGTCATCCATAATGGTTCGTGGTTCTCATTTCTACCGCCGTTCTTTCTAGTTCACACCACCTTCGAAAGACTCCGGGAAAAGTGACCAGGTATCCAAGCGTTTGTCCATTTTTTCAGTGCATGTACACCCTGATGGCTCCCGCATCGCCACCGGCGGTCTTGACGCCAAAATCAGGATATGGAGCACAAAACCCATCTTGAATAGCGTCTCAGAGCAATCGAATAGACCCCCTAAGTCTCTATGTACGTTGACCATGCACACCGGTCCCGTGTTGTGTGTCCGTTGGGCCCATTCCGGCAGGTGGCTTGCTAGCGGAAGTGACGACGAAATTGTGATGATATGGGACCTTGATCCGTTCGTATTCTCGTTATTATTTCTTTTGCGTGTTTTCCAAAGACGGAAAATTGCATTTGCAGCACCGCGAGAGGCAAGGTATGGGGCTCAGACGAGGTCAATGTCGAGGGTTGGAAACCGTTGAAGAGGCTGCCTGGGCATGAGAGTGGTGCAGAATTTTATTTTTTCGTGCAACAAGATCAGAATTGAGGGCCACACACAGATGTGACTGACCTTGCCTGGTCTCCGGAGGATCGGTATTTGGCTTCTGTGGGCCTGGATTCCCAGGTGTTAATCTGGAGTGGTTTTACTCTAGGTAGGCTCTCAGCATCCTAGTTCGGTCGCTTTTTTAACATTACATGACCATGCGTTACGTTCTAAGAACGAATAGGTAGGATCGATCAGCACCACGGTTTCGTCAAGGGTGTTTGTTGGGACCCAGTTGGAGAGTTTTTGGCAACACAGTCCGACGACCGTAGCGTAAAGATTTGGCGTACAACGGATTGGGGACTCGAGGCTGAGGTCCGAAAACCTTTCGAAGATTCTCCTGGGAGTACCTTCTTCCGACGACTCAGGTGAGTGGGTCACTTCCGGCTTTCTGCTGCCTTCGTTCACCTTTCATCCAGCTGGTCTCCGGATGGAGCGCATATCACTGCTTCAAATGCCACAAATAACAAGGGATTTGTATTTATTGCTGCTGTTATCGCTCGCAACAGCTGGACGTCGGAAATTAGCCTTGTTGGACATGAAAACACGGTGGAAGTAGCTGTAAGTCTGCGGTCGATAAGGCAATAGTCCAAACTTATGCGCCCTAGGCATACAATCCACATATATTCCTCCGTAATCCCGACTCTCCAGTTGCTACTTCCAACATCTGTTCAGTTGTCGCTCTTGGTGCCGATGACCGCTCCGTGTCCATTTGGCAAACGAAATCCGCGAGGCCAATAATTGTCGCCAAGGAAGTCTTCGAGAGACAAATCATGGACCTCAGTTGGTGAGACACAGGTCCTATTTATCGTCACAGTAGTGAACTCGTTCAGGTCTTGGGATGGCTTGACATTATACGCCGTATCCTCCGACGGTACGCTTGCGGCGTTTTGCTTTGACGCCGACGAGCTTGAAGGCATTGCGCCCCATTCTGTTCAACAACAGTACCTTCAAAAATTTGGCTTCACCCTCCCCCCTCTACCCGAAGGCTGGTCCCATACGAACCTCCCGGTGCCATCACCCGGACAACGAATGACCCCTCCGCCCTCGCCAAATCGCACGTCTCATCAACTACATGGCCTGAATGGCTTTGGCGCCCCATCGACGAGCACTGGTCACGAAGTTGTTAATACTCTGATCGCAAAGCGAAAGACCAAGAGGAGGGCACAGTTGGGGCCTCGTGGGGATCCAGATTCCCCGACGGTTCTTGCAAATTCATCGACATACCATGATTCGCTCAATCGCATGCATTCTCACAAGCACCCTGTTGCTATGGTTATTAGTTCGGGTCTAGTCCCGGATATCTCTCAGCCTTCCATGTCCGCTCATTCATTGGATCGCCGTTCATCAGAGCATACCGATATTGTCACGGAAGTCCCTATTGACTCTTTCGGCGCTACAACCTCCACTGGAGCAAAACAGAAGTTGCCTCTTCCAGATATTGCTGAAGACAGACCCACCAAGGCCCGTACTCTAGGCGGTGATCGCATGAGAGACAACCCGAACATCGTGAAAGAAATATACTTACCCGTAGATCAAAGGGTTGTCGTATCTGGGACTTCCGAAATCGAGAGCAAGAATATACTTGCCGCACCTCCAATATTAACCTATATGTCCCTGAAAGTTGCGGATGCCGGAGATGATATTATGGAGTGCAAGAATGACGAAAGCGGAGGTAAAGTTGGTTTCCTTAGTTATTTGGATTCCATTGACCATTCTCACATATGGGACCTATTAGTTCAAACAGAGATCACCTATATCAGTGGAAAAACCGTGTGCTGGCTTGACTATCTACCTTCTCCTGGTCTCGTCTTAGCAGCTACTAGCATGTTCTGTGCCGTGGGAATGCTAGATGGGACTTTGAATGTATATTCTCCGACTGGCCGAAGGTGAAGAACTTACCTAACATTCTTATCACTTGTAGACGACTTTTGACATTTCAATAGGCTCATGTCGACTCTTACTCTTGATGGGACTGCGACACTCTTGTCTGCTGCCAAATCTACTCTAGTTGGTATTACATCAACTGGCATGCTATATTCCTGGTAAGGCACAATTTTGAACTACTCTGCGTACACTCATAACTTGTTTTGCAGGGATATCAAGAAAGCTCGTGCTAATTTCGCACCGACATCAGTGCGGCCGCTGTTGTCTCCGAATGGTTCGGCCGGCGGAACAACCATAGGCATCATATCACTTGTGGCTCGACCAAACGGTAGCCCCATAGTCAGTGCGACATCTGGAGTCACATACTCGTATGACAGTAGTCTTTGCTCGTTCGTCAAGTTGTCCGAACCATGGTGGGCTGAAGGGTCCGATGCCTGGTTGAGTCGACCCCGAAACACGAGCACCCAACAAGCGGTAGTGACATCTATCGAAAGTGGTATTTCCGAACGTATCGCTCCTCCCCCTGGTACCGCTCAGCGACCTCCATGGTGGGCAAGCGCTCTGACTCTTGGTCATCTCGAGTCCAAACTACATGCGGCCCGTGTTCTCGACAGCAGCGTGGAATACAAGCAAATATTGTTGGTGTATGCTAAAAAGATTGCTGATGAAGGATTCAGGAATAAGGCTGAGGAACTGATCAAAGACCTCTTTGGACCAATCTATTGGTTTGTGTGTTTTCGCTGCAGGGAATCGTTATTGACACAGGACTTAGGAGACCCGGTATCAACAAGGAAGATATCTGGGACCCAGTGCTTCTCGGACACTGGAAGCGAGACCTTCTTAAAGAAGTGTTGTCAATATTCAGTAAGCACTGCCTGTCTGTTCAGCTGCTGTGATGCCATTGAACCATCTATAGCTCGTAGCAAAACTCTAGCTAAACTAGGGCTGGACTGGCAGGAAAAGCTTAAAAGAGCAATGGCAAGTGATGACTGATAGCTTCTTAATAGCTAAAATGTGTTATTGTCAGTATGACTGCTTTGTGGACCCCTCTTGTGCATATACAGTTGAAACTGTCTATTCTATAGCTGTATAAGTATCTACTCTGCAACATTACATACCTTTTTGAGACTAAACTTGGTATATGGGAAGGTATGTTCTATTTTATACTTGATGTATTTTAAGTGAGTTGAAAATTATGACTTATATAAATTATATAAGTTGGATATATGTTTGGTGTTAAAAAACATTGAGGCATGAAGACTTACATATTAATGCAATGTTACCAGACTTAATTGATAAGTAACTGGACACTGTATATACAGTATTGTAAGGGTGAGGTCATTTAAAGGACCAAGTGATAAGTTTAAGCACTGAGGACAATGGCAAGTTGTGATTCTGAAGAAGGATGTAAGGCATAAGTAGGGTGAAGTGCATGGGTAAACCTATGGTATATGGCCCATAGGTTTGACAAGTACAGGTATGGTGCCCAAAATGGTAGCCTTGCTAGCCAGGCATTTGGAGACCTTCTTAGCTAAGCAGGGACTTGGATGGTGTTTGGAACTGGAGTTGAAAAGAGAAGGTCTTAGAAATGCCTGGGCAAACTTGGAACACTTTTGGTGGGCCTGCAAAAAGGTTGGCATGACTTGGTGAAATTTCACATTCACCCCATTTCACACATCTGCAGTATGATCACATAAACACCTTTTCTCTTCAAAAATTTGTCATGTTTTGTAGCTACCATAAATATGGACTTAATCTCCATTAATCTATAAATTAATCTTTGTTGCTGAGCATAAGAAATTCAATGTTGCTGTCTGGGTTCAGCTCATTATCAAGGTCAATACCTGGAGTTACCTCTCCATCCTCCCCATCTCTGTTATAATGGCCATCCATGTCATACATAACATTGTCTATGCTGAAGGTATTGAGCTCAGAGCCTTCATGGCTCTTGTTGAATGTGGTGTTAGGGCCCTTAGCATCTTCATCATTGGATACTGATGATGTGCCATTGCTATCTACATCAGTAAAAAAAAACTTGTCTTATTTTCACTTATTCCTTTCTTACCCTCAAAATAAGAGGAATAAGATGTAGTAAGAAAAGTTGATTTTTTCTGATATAGGGTGATTTCATCATAGGATGGCTCTTCTGTTTTAGTATTATGATATGTGTGATCTGGGTGTTAGAAATATATTACAAGGTAAAGATGGTGATCTTGCAAGCATGCACCCTCATAAACATGATATGCCTCCAGCTCTTGTTGTTCTGTTCTGGGACCAATGAGTGGCTAAACATGACATCAGCAAAACCAGAATTTCGTCATAGTAACTCATAGTATTTGTCAGAATCCATAGTGGTATAGTGTTTCATAGTAGGTCTATAGTTCCCCATAGTAAGTGAACATTTTCATAGCACTTCA
>Ga0137397_10000349_pt1 | contig 31352 bp, 38 predicted proteins | sample czorhiz116metaG_FD_106658 | JGI IMG/M metagenome (GOLD analysis project Ga0137397, IMG submission 106658) | Vadose zone soil microbial communities from Angelo Coast Range Reserve, California, USA - czorhiz1.16 metaG | ecosystem: Environmental > Terrestrial > Soil > Vadose zone | place: USA... | reverse complement strand
TGCAATTTGAACCCCCGAGCCTGGCGAACCGGGCGGTTCGTTGCAACGCTCCTCGGAGGGGCGGAATTATACCCCAGGCCCGGCTCAGGCCATCGCGGGCTGCTTGATCCCTGCGTCGGCGGCGAGCGCCCGGGCCTTGTCGGTCGCTTCCCAGGTGAACTCGGGCTCGTCGCGCCCGAAGTGTCCGTAGGCCGCGGTTTTCTCGTAGATGGGGCGCAGCAGGTCGAGCATCTGGATGATGCCCTTCGGACGCAGATCGAAGTGATTCAATACGAGCGCCGAGAGCTTTTCATCGGAAATCTTTCCGGTGCCATAGGTGGTGACCATCACGCTGGTCGGCTTGGCCACGCCGATGGCGTAGGACACTTGCACCAAGCATTTTGTAGCGAGGCCTGCGGCGACTACGTTCTTGGCGACATAACGCGCGGCGTAGGCGGCCGAACGATCGACCTTGGACGGGTCCTTGCCGGAGAATGCGCCGCCGCCGTGCGGCGCCGAGCCGCCGTAGGTGTCCACGATGATCTTGCGGCCGGTGAGCCCGCAGTCGCCCTTGGGTCCGCCGATCTCGAAGCTGCCGGTCGGGTTGACGAGGTACTTGATCTGGCCCTTGATGAGATTTTTCGGCAGCACCGGCTTGATGATCTGTTCGATCACCGCCTCCTCGATCTGTTTGTGCTGCATGCCGGGTGCGTGCTGAGTGGATAGCACCACGGTCTCGATCGAGTCGGGTTTGCCGTCAACGTATTTGATCGTGACCTGCGACTTGGCGTCCGGGCGCAGCCAGGACAGGCGGCCGTCGCGGCGAAGTTCCGACTGCCGCTCGACCAATCGGTGCGAAAGATAAATCGGTAGTGGCATCAACTGCGGCGTCTCGTCACAGGCATAGCCGAACATGAGACCCTGATCCCCCGCGCCTTGCTCGAGGTCCAGCCCCTTGCCTTCGTCCACGCCTTGGGAGATGTTTTGCGACTGCTCGCCGTAGGCCACGATCACCGTGCACGTGTGGGTATCGAAGCCGATCGCCGGATCGTGGTAGCCGATGCGCTTGATGGTTTTGCGCGCGACCTCGTCGAAGTTGACCCGCGCGCCGGTGGTGATCTCGCCCGCGAGCACGACGAGATTGTCCTTCACCAGGGTCTCCGCTGCGACTCGGGAACGTTTGTCCTGCGCTAGAATGGCGTCGAGAACGGCGTCGGAAATCTGGTCGGCGACCTTGTCCGGATGTCCTTCAGACACCGATTCGGACGTGAAAAGATAGCTGCTCATGCTTGCGGTTTTCCCTGCGAAAAGGTTTGCCAGTCTAGCACAGCGATTTCGCCCACCCAACCCACACCATCCCACTTTCGGCCCATGATATTCCTGCTGCGGTTGGCGGCGCGTCTCCCCCTGCCGCTGCTGCACGCGATCGGCGCGGTCCTCGGCTGGGCGGTGTATCTGCTTTCTCCCCGCTACCGTGGAATGATAGTGCGCAATCTGCAGGCCGCAGGGCTTGGGTCGGCGCGCTTGCGTGCGGCGGTGGTATGCGAAACCGGCAAGGGAGCCCTGGAGATTCCGGCGATCTGGCTGCGTCCCCTCCAAAGCGTCGCCGACCTCGTAATCGCGATACGCGGATGGGAGGAGATGGAGAAGGCAACCAAGAGGGGTAGAGGCGTGATCGTCATGACGCCGCACATCGGCTGTTGGGAGATAGTCGGACAATACGTCGCAAGCCGCATGCCGATTACAGTGATGTATAGTCCACCGAATATCAAGGCGCTTGAGCCGCTGATGCAAGCCGGCCGCAATCGCGGCACGGCCATGAAAAGCGTTCCCGCCGACTTCGGCGGCGTGCGAGCGATGCTCAAGGCGCTCAAGCGAGGCGAAGCGATCGGCATCCTTCCTGACCAAGTGCCCGGAGTCGGTGAGGGGGAGTGGGCGGAGTTTTTCAGTAGGCCCGCGTACACCATGACGCTCGTCGGGCGGCTTTCCAAGCAGACCGGCGCGCCAGTGCTGCTGTGCCATGCGGAACGGCTTCCACGGGGCAAAGGCTACCGGTTTACTGCCGAGCTGCCGCTCGCACCGCGTTCACCTGAGTCGCTGGCCCGTGCGCTCAATCGCTCTCTTGAGCAGCTCATCCGCCGGTATCCGGAACAGTACCTGTGGGGCTACAACCGCTACAAGGTTCCGGCCGGAGTCCGGCCTCCGGGCGGGTAGCGCGAGATCTCCTGCCGTGCTCACACGCGCCGCCATCGGGATCGTCTGGCTGCTGCATTTTCTTCCGCTGCCGGTCTTCGCCCGGATCGGATCGGGGCTGGGCGGATTCCTCTACTTCCTCGCGCGCGAGCGCCGCAGGGTGTGCCTCATCAATCTCGCGCGTTGTTTTCCGCAGATGTCCGAGACCGGGCGCGTTGCCATCGCCAAGGCGCACTTCCGCGCCTTCGGGCGCGCCGTACTCGAGCGATCGATTCTGTGGTGGGCGCCGCGGGAGGAGATCACGCGCTTGGTACGCATCGTCGGATTGGAGCGCCTCCTTGCGCTCAAGGGGCAGCCGCTCATCCTGCTGGTGCCGCATTTCGTCGGGCTGGACGCGGGGTGCACGCGGCTTACCTGTGAGATCGACATGGCGGGCATCTACGCCAGGCAAAAGCATCCTCTGATCGACGCTTTGCTCCTGTGGGGACGCACGCGCTTCGGGCACCAGCTCGCCATCCCGCGGCAAGACGGCGTGCGCCCGGCGATCGCCGCGGTGAAAGAGGGCATTCCCTTCTACTATCTTCCCGATCAGGACTACGGATCTCGCGATACCATCTTTGTGCCTTTCTTCGGCGTGCCAGCCGCGACCATCACCGGGTTGTCGCGAATGACAAAGCTCACCGGAGCGCGGGTGTCGCCGTGCGTGACGCGCATGTTCCCGGGCGGCGCCGGATACGAAGTGCAGTGCTATCCGGCGTGGGAGGATTTCCCCAGCGGCGACGATGCCGCGGACGCGCGCCGCATGAACGAGTTCATCGAGGAACGCGTGCGCGAAATGCCCGAGCAGTATTTCTGGACGCACAAGCGCTTCAAGACGCGACCCCCGGGAGAGGCCAAATGGTATTGATGCACAATCGCACGATGCGGGCCGAATGAAACTGAGCTTCACCAAGATGCAGGGCGCCGGCAACGACTTCGTCGTCCTGGACGGCGTGAGCCGCCCCGTCGAGATGACCCTGGAGCGCGCAAAGCGGATCGCCGACCGCCATTTCGGGGTCGGCTGCGATCAAGTTCTGCTGGTGGAGAAATCGCAGCGGGGCGACGCGGATTTCCGCTACCGCATCTGGAACGCCGACGGCGGCGAGGTCGAGCAGTGCGGCAACGGCGCGCGCTGCTTCGTCCGATTTGTGCACGACAAGGGGCTCACGAAGAAGACCGAAATCCGCGTCGAGACGCTCGCCGGGGTGATCGCGCCGCGCCTGGAGGCCGACGGCCAGGTGAGCGTCGACATGGGCGCGCCGCGGCTCGATCCGCAGCGCGTGCCTTTCGACGCGAGCGGCTTGACGACGGTGCAGTCCGGGATGCGCTGGCCGCTCGAGGTCGCCGGGCGCGTGGTGCCGGTGGCGGTGCTCTCCATGGGGAACCCGCACGCGGTCCAGACCGTCGCCGACGTCGAATCCGCGCCGGTCGCGAGCGAAGGACCGCTGATCGAGCGGCATGCGCGGTTCCCGCGCCGGGCGAACGCTGGCTACATGCAGGTCGTGGATCGATCGAGCGTTCGCCTGCGCGTGTGGGAGCGCGGCGCCGGAGAGACGCTCGCCTGCGGCACCGGCGCCTGCGCGGCGGTCGTAACGGGAATCAGAGAGGGGCTGCTGGGCGACACCGTGCGTGTCGCGACTCGCGGCGGCCGATTGACGATAAGCTGGGCTGGCGGGGAAAATAATCCAAACCGTTCCGTGTGGATGACGGGACCCGCCGTGACCGTTTTTGAAGGGGAGATCGAGATTGAAAGCTGACGATGTCGCTCGTTACTTGCGCGAGAACCCGGCGTTCTTCGAAACGCACGCCGACATGCTCTCCGAGATCAGCGTTCCCCATCCTCACGGGGGGCGCGCGATCCCTCTTTCCGATCGGCAAATGCTGACGCTGCGGGAAAAGTGCCGGGCGCTCGAGTCGCGACTCACGGAGCTTCTCCAGATCGGCGAAGAGAACGACGCGATCGGCGAGAAAGTGCATCGCCTGAGCCTCGCGCTCCTCGCCGCTCCCGATTGGCAGAGCCTGCTCTCGGTGCTCTTCCTGCATCTTCGCGAAGACTTCGCGGTGCCCCACGCCGCGCTGCGCATCTGGGGCGCGGAGCGCGGAGCGCCGGAAGGGGCGGGCGATTCGGCGGAGTTTCGCGCCGTGGGCGAGCCGTTGAAACGCTACGCGGCCTCGCTGTCGCAGCCCTTCTGCGGCCCTAGCGGGGGCGCGGAGGCCGCGGCCTGGTTCGGCGAGAGCGCGTCGCACGTTCGTTCGGTGGCGCACATGGCGCTGCGCGATCGGGAGTGCTTCGGCATGCTGGCGCTCGGGAGCGAGGACGTGCTGCGCTTCTACCCCGAGATGGGCACGCTGTACCTGAAGCGTATGGGCGACCTCGCGAGCGCAGCGCTCCTGAGATTTCTCTAGGCGCGGCCGGCGGGAATGACGCCCGATCCCCGCCAGAGTCTGCTCGAAGCGTTCCTCCATCAGCTCTCGCATCAGCGCCGGCTGAGCGCGGGGACCGCGCGCAACTATCGCCACGCCGTCGAAGAGCTTTTCGCATTGAACCCGGGAGCGGCCCTCGACGAGCTCGATGCCCAGCACCTGCGCCGCACCGTGTCGCGGTTGCACGCACGCGGCATGTCGGGACGCACCATCGCCACCATGATCTCCGGCTGGCGCGGCCTCTTCAATTGGCTGATCAAGCACCGCGGCTTCTCTCACAATCCTTGCATCGGCTTGCGCCCCCCGAAGAGCCCGAAAGCGCTGCCCAAGGCGCTCTCGCCCGATCTCATGGCGCGGCTCCTGGAAGGTCCGGCGAGCACGCCTCTGGAATGGCGCGACAAGGCGATGTTCGAGCTGTTCTATTCGTCGGGCCTGCGCCTGGCCGAGCTGGTTGGCCTGGACCTCGCGGATGCCGACGGCATCTTGCGGCACGCCGAAGTGACCGTGACCGGCAAGGGCGCGAAGACACGCACCGTGCCGGTGGGAGGCAAGGCGCGCTCGGCGCTCGAAGCCTGGCTCGCCCGGCGCACTGCGCTCGCCGGGCCCGAAGAGCATGCGCTCTTCGTTGGAGCGCGCGGCAACCGCATCGGCGCGACCTCGGTGCGTTACGCGCTTTCGCATTGGGCGCTGCGCCTCGGCCTGCCGCAGCACGTGCACCCGCATATGTTGCGCCATTCCTTCGCGACCCACGTGCTGCAGTCCTCCGGAGACTTGCGTGCGGTGCAGGAGATGCTCGGACATTCGAGCATCTCGAGCACGCAGGTGTACACGCATCTGGATTTCCAACATCTCGCCAAGGCCTACGATGCGGCCCACCCGCGAGCGAAGAAGAAGGCCCCGATCACGGAGAAAAAGCCGTGAGCGAGACCGGCCCGGCGGACGCGCCGAGCGTGGCGGAGCTGTTTCTCCGCTTCACGCAGGTCGGCGCTTCGGGGTTCGGGGGCGTGATGCCCTGGGCGCGCAGGATGCTGGTCGAGGAGCGTCGCTGGCTGAACGCGGACGAATTCAGCGAAGTGCTGAGCCTGTGCCAGGTTCTCCCCGGGCCGAACATCGTGAACATGGCCGTATCCGTGGGCACGCGCTTTCACGGCGCCCCCGGAGCGATCGCCGCTTTCCTGGGTTTGCTGTGCGCGCCCTTCGCGATCATTCTCCTGCTCGGCGCGCTGTTTACCCACTACGGCGAGCTTCCCGCGATTTCGGCGGCGTTCCGCGGCATCTCGGCGGCCGCCGCCGGCCTGATCGTCGCCATGGGGCTCAAGATGGCGGCAAGCAGGCGCTTGCGCTCGCCGATGGCGGTGTTCGCGCTCGCCGCTTTCGTGGGGATCGCTCTCGTCCGGCTGCCTTTGGGCGTGTTCCTGCTGATGGCCGCGCCCGCGAGCATCGCCGCGGCCGCATGGAGGAGCCGGTGAGCGACGCTCTCTCGCAGCTCGCCATCGATTTTTCGCTGCTATCGCTGTTCGCGTTCGGGGGCGTGATCACGGTGCTGCCCGAAATGCACCGCACCGTCGTCGAAGTTCACGGCTGGATGAGCGGTGCGGAATTCGCTCGGCTGTTCGCGCTCGCCCAGGCGTCGCCGGGTCCGAATATCCTCGTCGTCAGCCTGATCGGCTGGAAAGTGGCCGGACTCGCCGGCGCCGTGGTGGCGACCGCGGCGGTTTGCGCACCCTCGAGCATTCTGACCTATGCGGTTTCGAGAATCTGGCAGCGCTTTCGCGGCGCCCGCTGGCGCAGCGTCGTGGAGGACGGTCTGATTCCCGTGACGGTGGGGCTGATGCTCTCCGGCGGGTATCTCATCACGCTCGCGGCCGATCATTCCTTCGGGGCCTTCGCAGTCACCGCGACGACGGTCGCGGTTGTGATGAGCACCAGGATCCATCCACTTTGGCTCATGGCGGCCGGCGGCTTGCTCGGCCTCGCCGGCTGGGTCTAGAGAGCCCTCCCGCTCGTGAGCTACCGCACGTGAGCGCCGGGCTGCAACTGAAGCTCAAGCCGGGGCGCGAACGCTCGCTGCTTCGGCGCCACCCCTGGATTTTCTCGGGTGCGGTCGACCGGACGAGCGGCTCTCCGCAAGGCGGGGATACCGTTCAAGTGCTCGGTGCGGACGGGAGATTCCTCGCCTGGGCCGCGTACAGCCCGGCCTCTCAGATCCGCGCCCGCGTTTGGAGTTTCGACGAAGCGGAGGTCCCGGGTCCGGAGCTCTTCGAGAAGAGGGTCGAGATCGCGCTCGCGCGCCGCCGCGCCGAGATCGCGCCCGAGACCACCAATGCCGTGCGCCTGGTGCACGGCGAATCCGACGGACTCCCGGGGCTGATCGCCGACCGCTATGGTGACGCGCTGGTCGTGCAATTGCTCTCGGCCGGCTGCGAGAAATGGCGCGATACGCTGATAGGGACGCTGCGCGAACGAAGCGGCTGCGCCCGGGTCTACGAGCGCTCCGACACCGATGCGCGCGAGCTCGAAGGACTGCCGGCGAGCTCCGGATTGGTTCGTGGAATAGCCGCCGATGGGGCGCTCGAGATCGTCGAGCACGGCATCAAGTACGAAGTCGACGTCGCTGCGGGACAGAAAACCGGGTTCTACCTCGATCAGCGCGACAACCGCCACAGCGTCGGGCATCTCGCGGCAGGCAGGGAGGTGCTCGATTGCTTTTGCTACACCGGGGCTTTCGCGCTGTCCGCGCTCGCTGGCGGGGCGCGCTCGGTCGTGTCGATCGACGCGTCCGCACAGGCGCTGGTGCGCGCCAGGCGCAATCTGGAGCTGAACGGCCTGGCGGCCGGCCGCGCGGAGTGGCTGGAAGCCGATGTGTTCGAGGCACTGCGCACGCTGCGGCGCGACGGGCGCCAATTCGACCTCATCGTGCTCGACCCCCCCAAGTTCGCGCCGACCTCCAAGGACGCCGCGCGCGCGGCTCGCGGCTACAAGGACATCAACCTGAACGCGCTCAAGCTGTTGCGGCCGGGCGGGCTGCTGGCAACTTTTTCCTGCTCCGGGGGCGTGTCCGCGGAGCTGTTCCAGAAGATCCTTGCGGGCGCCGCCGCGGACGCCGGCACGGCCCTGTTGCTGCGCGAGCGATATCGTTCCGCGCCCGACCATCCGGTGAGGGTCGAGTTTCCGGAGGGGGAATACCTGAAGGGCCTGTTGCTGGAGAAGGATTAGCGCTCGAAGCCCATACCGGGCGCACGGTTGCTTTGTCATCCGGAGCGTGCTGTAATGCGCCCTTTTTTGGGCGGCCCGCGCCTCGCGGGGAATGCCTGGCCGCAAACTTTTTAAGTGCGGCATACTCAAATAGCCTTGCCCGAGCGCAAGTGAGCAGGACCCGGCGAGTCCGCCGCCGCTCGGCGCGCGGAACGCCTCAGGAGATCGAATTGGCGGTACAGGAAAACATGGTTCCGGTGACCATACTCACCGGGTTCCTGGGAAGCGGAAAGACGACACTCGTCAACCGCATTCTCAAGGAACAGCACGGCCATCGCATCGCCGTAATCGAGAACGAATTCGGCGAGGCGGGCGTGGACAACGAAATCCTCCTGAACGAAACCGGCGAGCAGATCGTCGAGATGAACAACGGCTGCGTTTGCTGCACGGTGCGCGGCGATTTGATTCGCATTCTCGGCGAGCTCAAGGAACAGCGGGATTCCGGCAAGCTCGATTTCGAGCGCGTCATCATCGAGACGACCGGCATGGCGGATCCGGGGCCGGTTGCGCAGAGTTTTTTCATCGACGAGAAAATCGGCAATTACTACCTGCTGGACAGCGTTATCACAATGGTCGACGCAAAGCACGCGTCGAAGACTCTCGACGAATTTCGCGAGGCGCAAGAGCAGATCGGATTTGCGGATCGCATCCTGATGTCGAAGACCGATCTCGTCTCGGAAGACGAACAGGAGACGCTGAGGAAGCGCCTCCTCAAGATGAATCCGCGCGCGCCGATCAAGAAGGTCCACTTCGGCAACGCGCCGATCGACGAGATCCTCGACATCCGCGGCTTCAACCTCAACGCGGTCCTCGAGCTCGATCCGGAATTTCTGGAGGACGCCGAGCACGAGCACGACGAGCACGTACGCTCCTTCGTGTTCCGCTCCGGCAAGCCCTTCGATAACGCGAAGCTCGAGGAGTTTCTGTCCGGGGTGGTGCAGATCTACGGACCGGATTTGCTTCGTTACAAGGGCGTGCTGTACATGAAAGGCAACACCCATCGTGTCGTATTTCAGGGCGTGCACATGCTCATGGGCGGCGACGTCGGTCGTCCGTGGGGCAAGGACGAAAAGCGCTCGAGCACTATGGTTTTCATCGGAAAGAATCTGCCGCAGGAGCTATTCATCAAGGGGCTCGAACAATGTTTGGTCGAAAAGCAGTAAAAAAGCCGGCGCCGAAGACGGCGAAGCCGGCGGAAGTCAAGACAGTCGAGGCGGTACCGGCCGAAGAGAAGCCGGCGAAGAGGAACGGCCTGACCGAGGCCGAGTTGATGCGCGCGCCCGCGTCGCAGTACATGAGCGCCGAGCAGCTCGCGTTCTTCCGCGAACGGCTGCTCGAAACGCAAAAGGAGCTGCTCGAGAAGGCGAATCTCACTTCGGAGCACCTGCGCGAGCACGAGCTGGAAGCCGATCCGACCGATCAAGCGACGATCGAGGAAGAGTACGCGCTCGAGCTTCGCGCCCGCGATCGCGAGAGGAAGCTCCTGAAGAAAATCGACGAGGCGCTGCGCCGCATCGAAGAGGGTAGCTACGGCTATTGCGAAGAGACGGGCGAGCCCATCGGCATCGCCCGATTGATCGCACGGCCGACCGCGACGCTGTCCGTCGAGGCGCAGACGCGGCGTGAGCAGAAGCAGAGACTCTACGGGGAGTAGGCGACCGGTGGCACAGGTTGGAGTACACTGCGCTCCGACCATGAAGGGCACGCTGCGCCACCTCCTTCTCGCCGCCGCGCTGGTATTCGCCCAGCAGGCGGCGCAGTTGCACGCGCTGTCGCACGTCCAGCGCGATCTGGCCAAGGCCGAGCTCGGCGGCAAGTGCGTCCCGCCGGTCAGTCACCCGGCCGAGCAGTGCATCGCATACCACGCAGTGGACAGCGCGCTCCCGGGCCTTGCGCTTGCGATCGATCCTCCCCGAATCGACTTGCCGGCCGTTGCGCCGGTTGCACTTCCCCTACCGCTTTCGCCGCGAATCCAATTCGACTCGCGCGCGCCCCCCTTCCTCTCCTAGCTCCGCCGCACTGGATCCGCTTCGCTCGGTGCGAGGCGACCGAGTTCGCGATCCCCCCGAGGAGCATCGCGATCGCATGAACTGGAGAGACACATGTTCGAAAAAGCAATCCTGGCGCTCGCCGTCGCGGCTGCGCTGAGCCTGCCCCACGAGGCGCAGGCGCAGACTCAGGACGAGCTGCGGGATCTAAAGGAGCAGGTCAAACAGCTGGACCGGCGAGTCAGCGACGCGGAACAGGCCGCCGTCCAGGCTTCGAGCCGTCCGGCCAGCGAGAACGCGCTCAACCCGGCCGTATCGCTGATCCTGAACGGAATCTACGGCAACCTCTCGCAGGACCCGGCGAATTTCCGGATCAACGGCTTCGCTCCGACCGGCGGCGAAGTCGCTCCGCCCGGCCGCGGCCTGAGCCTGGGCGAGTCGGAGCTCGCGATCGCCTCCAACATCGACCACTATTTCCGCGGCACCGGAATCTTCTCGGTGTCCTCCGACAACCAGATCGCGGTCGAAGAGGCGTACATACAGACGCTCGCGCTCTCGAACGGCTTCACGATCAAGGCGGGCCGTTTTTTCTCAAGCGTCGGTTATCAGAACCAGGTCCACGCTCACGCCTGGGATTTCACCGACGCGCCGCTCGCCAACAAGGTTTTCCTCGGCAACCAGCTGAGCGACGACGGCATCCAGCTGAAATGGGTGGCGCCGACCCCGCTCTACTTCGACATCGGGATCGAGGTCGGGCGTGGACGAAACTTCCCAGCGGGACCGCAGGGCGGACGAGACAAGAACGGTTTCGGCTCGAGTAACTTCTTCACCACCCTAGGCGGCGATCTTGGAACCGGCACCGCCTGGCAAACGAGCCTGTCGTATCTCACGACTTCCCCGCAGGACCGGACCTATGAAGATGTCGATTCGACCGGCACGCCCGTCACGAACAGCTTTTCGGGGACGAGCAAGCTATGGGCGTTCGGCGGGATTCTGAAATGGGCGCCGAACTTCAATCCGACGGAGAAGAACCTCAAGCTGCAGGGAGAGTATTTCCAGCGCCGCGAGAACGGAAATCTCGCGTTCGACCCGGCCGTGGGAGGGACTCAAACAGGGGGCTATGCGTCGACGCAATCCGGCTGGTACCTGCAAGGCGTCTACCAATTCATTCCGATGTGGCGGGTGGGTTACCGCTACGACCGGCTGAGCGCCGGTACGATCAACATCGGCCTGGTCGATTCGGGCGCGCTCACCGCGGCGGATTTTCCAATTCTCTCGGCGTACAACCCGACACGGCAAACCGGGATGGTGGATTGGAGCCCGAGCGAGTTCAGCCGCGTGCGTCTCCAGGTCGCCCAGGACAAGTCGCGCTCGGATGCGACCGACAACCAGGTCTTCCTCCAGTACATCGTCAGCCTGGGCGCGCACGGCGCCCACAAATTCTAGGGGTGCGAACATGAATTCAATTCTGAAACTTGCTGCTGCGGCGGGCCTGGCGCTCCTCGCTCTGCCCGCGGCCGCGGCGCTCAATGTCTTTACCTGCGAACCGGAATGGGGCGCGCTGGCGCAGGAGCTCGGCGGTGACAAGGTCTCGGTGTATTCGGCGACGACCGCGCTTCAAGATCCGCATCGCATCGAGGCGCGTCCGAGCCTGATCGCGCGCATCCGCTCGGCCGATCTGCTGATCTGCTCCGGCTCGGAGCTGGAGATCGGCTGGCTGCCTCTGCTGCTCACACAGAGCGGAAACAGCAAGATCCAGCTAGGGACCCCTGGCTATCTCGAGGCTTCGCAGTACGTCGCCAAGCTCGAGATTCCGAAAGTCATCGACCGGGCGCTGGGCGACATTCATCCGGGAGGCAATCCGCACATCCACACCGACCCACGCAACATCGCGAAAGTCGCGGCCGTGCTCGAGGAGCGCCTCGCTCAGGTGGACCCGGGCAATGCTGCAAGCTACCATTCGCGGGCCAAATCGTTTCTCGCGCGCTGGCAGGAGGCGATTGCGCGCTGGGACAAGGAGGCGGCGCCGCTCAAGGGCGTGCCCATCGTTGAGCACCACAAGGCCTTCTCGTACTTCATCAACTGGACAGGGATGCACGAGGTAGCCACGCTCGAGCCGAAGCCGGGGATTCCTCCTACGCCCTCGCATCTGGCGGAGCTGCTGGATCAAATGAAGGCTCAGCCCGCGAAGGTGATCGTCTACTCGTCGTACGACAGCCCCCAGGCCGCGCAGTTCCTTTCGGAGCGGTCCAAGATACCGATGGTCATGCTGCCCTTCACGGTCGGCGGAACGGACAAAGCCAAAGACCTGTTCGGATTCTTCGACGACATGATCGGGCGTCTCCTCGGGGCGGTGAAATGACGCTTGACGCGGCAAGCTTCGGGATTCTATGGCCGGCGTTCATCGCCGGCCTGCTCGTCGCCGCGACCCACGTGCCGCTCGGCATGCAGGTGCTCGCACGCGGCATCGTGTTCATCGATCTCGCCGTGGCGCAGGTCGCGGGCCTGGGCGTGATCCTGGCGCACTATTTCGGCTTGGAGCCGACGGGAGCCGCGGTGCAAGTCGCGGCGCTCGCCGCGGCGCTCGCGTGCGCCATGTTTCTGACGTGGACGGAACGCCGCTGGCCCGAGGTTCAGGAAGCCATCATCGGGGTGGTGTTCGTGCTCGGGTCGAGTGCGGCGATCCTGCTGCTCGCCCACGATCCTCACGGCGGTGAGAACCTGAAGGAGCTCCTTGTCGGACAGATCCTCTGGGTGACCCCGAGACAGCTCCTGATCGTCGCGGCCATCTATGCGGTCGTGCTCGCTCTTTGGTTCGGCTTGCGCGAACGCTTGGGGCGGATCGGCTTCTACGCCCTGTTCGGCTGCGTGGTGACGGTGTCGGTGCAGCTGGTGGGGCTGTACCTCGTCTTCGCAACACTCGTCGTGCCCGCGCTCTCCACCTTCTATACGAAAGGCCGGCGATACGCCAAGGCCTATGCCGTCGCCGTGCTGGGCTATGCCGCCGGGCTGCTCGCCTCGCTGTGGCTCGACCTTCCATCCGGATCGATGATCGTCTGCACCATCGTCGCGTCCGGCGCGCTGATCGCATTTCTGGGTCGCCGGTCCCGCGTGGCGTAGAAGGCGGTGCTAAGCTAGCCGTCCGCTTGGTCGGCGAGGGCTTGATCGGCGGCACTCCGACCCCATCTTGCGCTGACGCATGGAACAATTCCACGGAACGACCATCGTATCCGCACGCCGCGACGGCAAAATCGCACTGGGCGGCGACGGTCAGGTAACGCTGGGCAACATCGTGGTGAAGGCGACCGCGCGCAAGGTGCGGCGCCTCCATCACGACCGCATCCTCGCCGGTTTTGCCGGAGGAACCGCGGATGCCTTCACGCTGTTCGAGCGCTTCGAGTCCAAGCTCGACAAGCATCAGGGCAATCTGATGCGCTCGGCGGTCGAGCTTGCCAAGGATTGGCGCACCGACCGCATGTTGCGGCGCCTCGAGGCGATGCTCGCCGTCGCCGACCGCGAATCCTCGCTGATCATCACCGGCATGGGCGACGTCATCGAGCCCGAGCTGGGATTGATCGCGATCGGCTCGGGCGGGCCTTATGCGCAATCGGCGGCGCGGGCGTTGTTGGAAAACACCCAGCTCGATGCAGGGGACATCGTCCGCAAGGCGCTCTCGATCGCCGCGGACCTGTGCATCTACACCAATCACCAGATCGTCGTCGAGACGTTGGAATAGCAGGCCGCGGGCTCTCCATGTCCTCGATGACTCCGCAGGAAATCGTCCACGAGCTCGACAAGCATATCGTCGGTCAGGGCCGGGCGAAGCGCGCCGTGGCGATCGCGCTCAGGAATCGCTGGCGGCGGCAGCAGGTGGCCGAGCCCCTGCGGCAGGAGATCACGCCCAAGAATATCCTCATGATCGGGCCCACCGGCGTGGGCAAGACCGAGATCGCGCGGCGACTCGCGCGACTCGCCGATGCGCCTTTCATCAAGGTCGAGGCGACGAAATTCACCGAGGTCGGCTACGTCGGCCGCGACGTCGACACCATCGTTCGCGATCTGGTGGAAATCGCGATCAAGGACACGCGCGAAGCCGCCATGAAGAAGGTGCGAAGCCGCGCCGAGGACGCTGCCGAGGAACGCGTGCTCGACGTGCTGCTGCCTGCGGCGCGCGGGGTCGATCCCTTCGGGACCGACCGCACTCAGGCGCCCGGGAAGCCGGTCGCCGACGAGGAATCGGCGACGCGCCAGAAGTTCCGCAAGAGGCTGCGCGAAGGCGAGCTCGACGACAAGGACATCGAAATCGAGGTGTCGGCGCCGCAGGCGCACATGGAGATATTCGCGCCTCCCGGAATGGAGGACCTCACGCAACAGATCCAGGGCATGTTCCAGAATCTCGGAGGCGGCAGGAGAAAACTCCGGCGCATGAAGATTCGCGAGGCGATACGGATGCTCACCGACGAGGAAGCGGCGCGCCTGGTGAACGAGGAGGACCTCCGCGCCAAGGCGCTCGCCAACGTCGAGCAGAACGGCATCGTGTTTCTCGACGAGATCGACAAGATCGCGAGCCGCGGAGAGATGGTGGGTGCGGATGTCTCGCGCCAGGGCGTCCAGCGGGACCTGCTGCCGCTCGTCGAGGGCACGACCATCTCCACCAAGTACGGCATGGTCAAGTCCGATCACATCCTGTTCATTGCGAGCGGCGCCTTCCACTTCTCCAAGCCCTCCGACCTGATTCCCGAGCTGCAGGGGCGCTTCCCCATCCGCGTCGAGCTCGATTCGCTGTCGGTGGAGGATTTCGAGCGAATTCTCACCGCGACCGACGCCTGCCTCACCCGCCAATATCAGGCCCTGCTCGCCACGGAAGAGGTCGATGTCAGCTTTCATCCCGACGGGATCCGGCGTCTCGCCGAGATCGCGTGGGCGGTCAACGAGAAGACCGAGAACATCGGCGCGCGGCGCTTGCATACCGTGATGGAGAGGTTGCTCGAGGAGATCTCGTTCGATGCGGGCCGGCACGGCAAGGAAAGCATCAGAATCGACGCCGCTTTCGTCGATGCCAAGCTGAAAGAGCTCGCGCAGAGCGAGGATCTCGCGCGCTACGTGCTCTGAGCGCCCGAAGAAGAGCGATCGCCAGCCGCGAGCGCCTGCTTGAGGCAACGCGGGCAGTAACAGGATACGCCCGCAATCGGTTCGGAGAGCGCCGGAAATTCCTCGCACCAGCAACTCCCGCGCCCTGCCTGCGTTCCGCATTCGAATTCGCCGCCGCAGCACGGGCAGCGGCACGCGGCCTCGCCGCGGCCGGACAGCGGACTAGCGCTCTTCGGGGTCATCCGGACCGGGGTAGGCCTGCAGCGCGCGCCGGAGGAATTTCACCTGTGAGGTGAAGCGCGTGCACGCATCGCAAATGCGCACGTGCAAACGCAGCGCGATCCGCTCGCCCAGGGACAGGCGGCTCTCCATGCCCTGGGAGATCAGTCTGCTCGCTTCCTTGCACGATAGGCGCAGGCCCATTGGGAATCTCTCCCTATCCGGCCTTGGCCGGGCCCGCCATGAACCAAATGCGTTCCAGGCAGGCGCGCAGGCTCATCCGGGCGCGATATAGCATTACCCAGCAGTTGGACGTGGAAATCCTCAGTTCCTTACAGATTTCCTCGGTTTCGAGGCCCATGAGCTCGCGCATGGTAAAGGCCCTGGCGGTGTTGTTGGGCAGCGACTGCAGGCAGCGCTCGAGCGCCTCGAAAAAGCGGCGCTCCTCGAGCGAGCGCTCCGGGCTTGCCCACTCCGCCGGCGCCTCGCCGAAATGGCCGTCGTCGGCGAAGAAAGCTTCCAGATCCTCCGCACCCTCGATTTCGATCCGAGAATCGATCGGCTGTTCGCGCGAGGTCTTGCGAATGCTGTCTATGATCTTGTGCTTGAGGATTCCGATCAGCCAGGTGCGCACCGACGACTGACCGGCGAAGCCCGCAGCGCCTTGGATGGCCGCGAGAAGGGCGTCCTGGACGGCGTCTTCCGCGGCCCCGCGCTCGCGCAGTTGCAGGAGCGCGAAACGCAGTAGATAAGGGCGGTGCCGCTCCAGTTCAAGCGGGGCGACGGAAGACTCGGCGGACATGAGCGCGGTCCAGGGGAAAGCGGCGCTCAATCTATCTTCTTCGCGGATGAATCGCAAGCCGCCCCTTGAAATTTCATCCGTGATCCCAAGATTTGCCGGGCACGGGCGCTGCGCCCGAAAACTTATTCGAAAGGAAGGAACATGGCAAACATCACGCGTTACGATCCCTTCGGGGATTTGGTCGATGATTTTTTCCGCGGTTTTGTCGTACGACCGGTGGGATTTCAGGCTGAAGTTCCGGTACGCCGCATGAAAGTCGACGTCGCCGAACAAAACGGTGACTACAAGGTAGTGGCCGAGCTTCCCGGAGTCAAGAAGGAAGACATCAAAGTGAACATCGACGGCGACGAAGTTTCGATCACCGCCGAGACGCGCGTCGAGAAAGATGCCAAAGACGGAGAGCGCCTGCTGCACAGCGAACGCTACGTCGGCAAAGTCTCGCGGGCCTTCAGGCTCGCCCAGGAAATCGACGAGTCGCGCGCGAGCGCCAAGTACTCCGATGGCGTGCTCGAGCTGACGCTCCCCAAGAAAGCGGCGGCCGCGGCAAAGCAGTTGGCGATCCAGTAATACGCGACACGGGCTCGGCATCGCCGAGCCCCGGAAAAGGCGGCCACTCCGGCCGCCTTTTTTTTCCGCTCGAAGGTACAATCGGCGCTCAAGATGCGCGCCCCGATGACTCCTCCCGATTCCCTGACGGCGGTTCACAAAGCTCAGGTCCTCGCCGAAGCGCTTCCGTACATCCGGCGATTTCACGGCAAGACCATCGTCGTGAAGTACGGCGGCAACGCCATGACCGACGACGCGCTCAAGCGCAGCTTTGCGCACGATGTGGTGCTGCTCAAGCTGGTCGGCATGAATCCGGTGATCGTGCACGGCGGCGGTCCCCAGATCGACGAGCAACTGGCGCGCCTGGGTAAGAAAGGCGAATTCGTCCAGGGCATGCGCGTTACGGACGCCGAGACCATGGACGTGGTCGAGATGGTGTTGGGCGGCCAAGTCAACAAGGAAGTCGTGACGCTTATCAACCAGGCCGGCGGAAAGGCAGTCGGCCTTACCGGCCAGGACGGGGCGTTTATCCGAGCGAAGAAGATGCTCCTTTCGGACAAGAGCAACGGCGGCGAGAAGATCGATATCGGTCAGGTCGGCGAGATCGCCTCGATCGACCCGAAGGTGATTTGGGCGCTCCAGGAGGGGGGATTCGTCCCCGTGGTCGCGCCGATCGGCGTCGGCGAAGACGGACAGTCCTACAACATCAACGCCGATCTGGTCGCGGGCAAGCTGGCGGAGGTGCTAAAGGCCGAGAAGCTCGTGGTACTGACCAATACGCCGGGCGTGCTCGACAAGAGCGGAAAGCTCCTCACGGGTCTGACCCCGAAGAAGATCGATACCCTCGTCGCCGACGGGACGCTCTCCGGAGGCATGCTGCCGAAGATCAGCTCGGCGCTCGACGCCGCGAAGGCGGGCGTGAAAAGCGTGCACATCATCGACGGCCGGGTCGAGCACGCGGTGCTCCTCGAAATCCTGACCGACGAAGGCGTAGGGACCCTGATCCGCTCGAAGTGACCGACTAGGCGACCTGCCTGCCTTCTTCGTTCCACAAGCCGGCAAGATACCCTTTCTTCTCGTCGTAGATGGTCAGCATGCGGCCTCGCGGGGCGTCGCTGAAGGACAGGTGCACCCAGCGGCCGTACTCCAGAATGCATTGATCGAACTGGATTCCCGATTGCTGGATCGCGCGCGCGATTTCCAGGGGAGATCCGAAAGCCGCACAGGCGAAGTCGGCGGCGAGACCCTGCACGTGCTGGGAGGTGCTCGAGCCACCCACCGCCTCGTTGAGGGCGGCGCAGCGGAAGCCGCTCGAGATCTCGAGAGGCGCTCCGAGCAGCGTCCGCACGGCTTCGAGGCCGGCCGCGAGGCGCTTCAGGTTCTCCACAATCTCCGGGGGCGGCGTGTTGTCTATGCCGCTCACTTCGGCGGTTTCCGAATAGACGAGCTCGCTCAGGGAGAAATTCGGAGAAAGCTGCATGGATGGCATTGTAGAGGGGATGGGATCAGAAGCGACAGACGTCACGAACTAGGCCAAATAGCCGGCAGCAAGCGCTTACCCGGAGTCATACAATAAACGTTCCGTTCCGTTTCGGAGAATGCCGATGCCCGCCGCCAAACCCGGCGCCCGCCGCCTGCATATTCTGCAGGTGCTGGCGCGGATGCTCGAAAACCCCAAGGGCGAGAAAGTGACCACGGCTGCCTTGGCCAAGGAATTGGACGTCTCGGAAGCGGCCCTGTATCGCCACTTCGCGAGCAAGGCACAGATGTTCGAAGGCCTCATAGAGTTCACCGAGCAGACGCTGTTCGGACTGGTCAACAAAATCACCGCCGAGGAGGACGACGGCCTGAAGCAGATCCAGGCCGTCCTCTCTTCGCTGCTCGGCTTCGCGGAAAAGAATCCGGGCATGACGCGAGTGCTGGTGGGGGACGCGCTGGTCAACGAGGACGAGCGGCTTCAGGTCCGCATCAATCAGCTGCACGACCGGCTGGAGGCGACGCTCAAGCAATGCCTACGGGTCGCCGCGACGCAGGCGCAGAACGCGCCCGCCTCCACGGAGGGCGCCGACGCCGCCGACCCCACTCCGCGCGCGAATCTGCTCCTTTGCTACGTGATCGGACGCTGGCAGCAATACGCAAAGAGCGGCTTCAAGCGCCTGCCCTCCGAGCTGTGGGAGCGGCAGTGGCCGCTGCTGGCGCGTGGCTAGGCGCGCAGATCGGAACGCCTGGTCAGACGCGCGGCTTAGACTGAAACGCGCGCGCACACCGGGCAGAACGGATCCTTGGCGAGCTTGATCGTCCGCCATTGCATGGCGAGCGCATCGAGGATCATCAGCCGGCCCTTGAGCGTTTCACCGACGCCCGCCAGGAGCTTCAACGCCTCCGCGGCTTGCACCGTGCCGATGATTCCGGTGAGCGGAGCGAATACCCCCATCACCGCGCAGCGCACTTCCTCCAGCTCGGCGTTCTCCGGAAACAGACAGTGGTAGCAGGGGCTCGTCTCGTCTTTCAAATCGAAGACGCTTACCTGCCCGTCGAAGCGCACGGCCGCCCCCGAAACGAGAGGCTTGCGGTGCCGCACGCACGCGCGATTCACCGAGTGGCGCGTCGCGAAGTTGTCCGAGCAATCGAGGACAACGCTGCTCGACGCGACCAGGGAATCGAGCGCCTCGTCCTGGAGGCGCTGCTGAATCGGCACCACCTCTACCTCGGGGTTGATCCTCGCCAGCGCTTCGCGTCCTGATTCGACCTTGGACTTTCCCAAGGACTCGATCGTGTGCAGGATCTGGCGTTGGAGGTTGGTGAGGTCGACTTGGTCGCCGTCGGCCAGCGTGATGGTTCCAACCCCCGCCGCGGCGAGGTAGAGCGCCGCGGGTGACCCCAGTCCTCCCGCACCGATCACCAGCGCGGATGCCGACAGCAGTTTTTGCTGCCCTTCGACTCCTATCTCAGGGAGCAATATATGCCGCGAATACCGGAGCAGCTGCTCGTCGGTCATTGGATTCGAGTCAACGTGCCGCGGGATGAACCGCGCTCCGCGTCGGTTCCATCCCTCGGAGATAAGGCGGCGCGGTTTTTGCGCCCGCTCTTGTCAGTTCTTCGCGGGCGCGGGCGGCGCGCTTTGCGCCGTGGCGAGCGGCATGCCCTTCAGGAACTTGAGGGCCTGCTGAAACTGGAAGTCCTTGTCCGACGCGAACTCGATCGGCGCCGGCGGCTTTTCCTCGGCTTCCGTCGCCGGCTTGGCGCTGGTCTTCTGCGCTTTATCCGCTTGGGCGCCCGGGTCCTGCTCGTTGAGAAGGTGCTTCTCCAGGTCGGCTTCGCGCAGTCTACCAGCGATCGGCGTCGTCGGATCTTCGATCACGATATCGGGTGTGATTCCCTTTGCCTGGATCGAACGCCCGCTCGGCGTGTAGTAACGCGCCGTCGTGAGCTTGATGGCGGTGTTGTTGCCGAGAGGCAGGATAGTCTGCACCGAACCCTTGCCGAAAGTCGCCGTGCCGATCAGCGTTGCCCGCTTGTGATCCTGCAACGCCCCCGCCACGATTTCGGAGGCGGACGCCGAGCCGCCGTTGACCAGCACCACCATCGGCACGGTCTTGACCGCGGCCGGCAGGTTCTTCAGATAGTCGTCGCGGCTTCCGCGCAGATAATCCTCGGGGGCGGCGATGAACTTGCGCTTGGCGTCTTCGGTGCGGCCGTCGGTCGACACCACCGCCGCGCGCGGCTGCAGGAACGCGGAGGAGATCCCTACCGCGCCGTTGAGAAGCCCGCCGGGATCGTTGCGCAGGTCCAGGATCAGGCCCTTCAGCGGGCCGTTCTTGTAGAGACCCTCGAGATGCTTCACGAGATTCTCTCCGGTGTGCTCCTGGAACTGGGAGACTCGAACCCATCCGTAACCGGGCTCGATCAGCCTGGACTTCACGCTTTGCACGCGGATGATGTCGCGCATCAACGTGACCTCGAAGGGTTTCGCTTCGCCCTTGCGCATGATCGTCAGCCGGATGGTCGACTTCGGCTTGCCGCGCATGCGCTTGACCGCATCGTTCAGGCTCATTCCCTTGACCGAGGCGTCGTCGATCTTGATGATGAAGTCCCCGGGTTTCAAGCCCGCGCGAAACGCCGGCGTGTCTTCGATGGGGGAGACCACCTTTACGAAACCGTCTTCCATCCCGACTTCGATGCCCAGACCGCCGAACTCGCCTTGGGTGCCGACCTGGAGCTCCTTGAACGCGTCCTGGTCGAGGTACGCCGAGTGAGGATCGAGGCCGGTGAGCATTCCGCTGATAGCCTCGGTGATGAGCTTCTTGTCTTCGACCGGCTCGACATAATTTGACTTGATCGCCCCGAAGACCTCGGCGAAGGCGCGCAGCTCATCGACCGGGAGAGGGAAGCGGGCGGCCTCGCGCTGCGCCACCGCGGAGAAATTGAGGCTGAGCAGAACTCCCGCCAGCACCCCGACCAGCACCAGGCTGGCTTGCTTGAATTTCGTCATCATGATCTCGGTCCTAAGGCTATCACCGGCGGCTGGCGTCTCTGAGTCATTTCAAGGACACCCAGCGCATGGGATCGAACGCTTTTCCTTCATGCCTAATCTCAAAGTATAAACCCGATTCCATGTTACCGCCGCTCGCCCCGACGGTCGCGACCGCGTCCCCGGTGCTCACCGTATCACCCACTTGTTTGAGCACTGATTCATTGTTGCCATAGATGGTGAGATAGCTCTTGCCGTGATCGATGATCAACAGGTTCCCGAAACCCCGAAGCCAGTCGGCGAACACCACCCGTCCCGGCGCCACCGCCCGCACTTCCTGTCCGGCCGGCGAACGGATGAACAAACCCTTCCACGAAGGGCCGCCACCGGAGCGTTGGGCACCGAAGCGGTTCGCGAGTTCACCTTTGATCGGGAGGCGCAATCCGCTCTTGAGGCCGGCGAAGGACTTGTCCGCGCCTCCGGCCTCGGGGACTTTGTCGTTCCGAAGGCCGTGCGCCGCGGACGCAAGCAGTTTGCGGAGCTCATCGACCAGCCGCGACAAGCGCGACTCGTCGCGCTCCAGGTGCTTCACCTGGCGGCGCTGCTCGCGCAACTGATTCGACACCCGGGCGAGCACCTTGCGATGCTCGGCCTGCTCGCGCAGGAGCGAGGCGCGCTCGGCGCGGCGCGCCGACTCGATGCCGGCGATCTCGGCGTTTCTTCCCCGGGTGCCCGCCTCCAGCTCCTTCAGCCGCAACAGGTTGGCGCGCAGCTCCCCTATGAAATCGGACTGGGCGCGGGAAACGTAGCTGTAGTAGTGCAGCTCGCGTGCGATGCGCCCGGGCTCCTCGCCCGAGAAGAGGAGCTTGACGCCGCTTTGCTCCCCGTTGAGATAGCGCAAGGTGAGCAGCCTTCCCAGGATCTCCCGGCGCGAGGCGATTTCCGATTCGAGCGACTGGCTTCGCCGGGAGAGGGTCTTGAGCTCTTCCTCCGCCGCCGAGCGTCGGGTTGCGAGGACGCGCAGAGCCCGGTTCGCTTCGGAGATCGTGCGTTCGGAGTCCCGCAGCTGATCGCGAACCTCGGTGCGGCTTTCCTCCGACTCCGCTATTTTCGCGCGCAGACCATCGATGCGTGATCGCAGCGCATTGAGCTTCTCCGCCTCGCCTTGCGCGATCGCCAGCATCGGGACAAGGACGAGCCCCAGTCCGATCCAGCGCGCGAGCGTCACGTCTTGGCCTTGCCCTGGTCGGCGACGGCGCGGGCACGGGCTTCGGCCTCGGCCGCGTCTCCGAGGTAGTAGTGCCGCAAAGGGCGCAATTCGGAGTCCAGCTCGTACACGAGAGGGAGCCCTGTAGGGATATTCAATTCAACAATCTTGTCGTCGCTCACCCCGTCCAGGTATTTCACCAGGGCGCGCAGGCTGTTGCCGTGGGCGACAATGAGGACCTTGCGCCCCGCGCGTACCGCGGGAGCGATGGTTTCGTTCCAATAGGGGAGGAAGCGCGCGACCGTGTCTTTCAGGCATTCCGTAAGCGGCAGGTCGGCCTCCGCGAGCCCGGCGTAGCGGGGGTCGCCCCGCGAATCGCGGGGGTCGCCTCGCTCGAGGGCCGGAGGAGGTACGTCGTAGCTCCGCCTCCAGGTCAGCACCTGCTTCTCGCCGAACTTCGCCGCCGTTTCGGCCTTGTTCAATCCCTGCAGCGCGCCGTAGTGGCGCTCGTTCAGGCGCCAGGAGTGGTGCACCGGTATCCACATCAGATCCATCGCCTCCAGCGCGAGCCACAGGGTCTTGATAGCGCGCTTGAGCACCGAGGTATAGGCGGAGTCGAACCCATAACCGGCCTGTTTCAACGTTTCGCCGGCGCGTTTCGCCTCTCCCACGCCGCGTTGCGTGAGGCCGACATCGGTCCAGCCGGTAAAACGGTTCTCCATGTTCCAAACCGATTCACCGTGGCGCAGCAGAACGATCTTATGCATGGGCACGCTCGACGCGACCTTTTATCACATCACGCCTATAAGAAAGCATTTTATAATGAGCGGCTATGGAAATTCGAGAGCAGCGGATACCCCGTCAGGCCCGGGACATCTTCGAGCTGATCGGGCGGCGGGAGCAAATAGAGCAGATGGCGCACGCCATGCGGGCGATCGCGCATCCCCTGCGGCTGAAGATCCTGTGCGTGCTGGGCGAGCAGGAATCGAGCGTGCAGGACATCGTCGAAGCGGTGGGAACTTCGCAGAGCAATGTCTCGCAGCACCTGGCGATCCTTCGCGAGAAAGGAATTCTCGGCGCAAGGAGGAACGCCAATCGCGTGTACTATTCCGTGAGGGACCAGCGCACCGTGCAGCTCCTGTCCACCATGCGCGAAGTCTTGTGCGGTGGCAGCGCGAGATCCTGACAAATGGGGGAAGTCAACCTCCTCAAGTTCGTCACCGAGCACATATTTCTCGTCGGGCTCGCGGCCGCGAGCGGCGCGATGCTCGTTTGGCCTGCGATTCGCCGCACCGCCGGCGGATCGTCGATCTCGACGCTCCAGGCGACCCTGCTGATCAACCAGCAGAATGCCCTGGTGCTCGACGTCCGCGACGCCTCCGAGTACCAGGGCGGCCACGTGCTGAACTCGCGGCACCTCGCCGCCGGAGAGATCGAAGCGCGCTCCGCCGAGATAGAAAAATACAAGGCCAAGCCAGTGATCGTGGTGTGCGAAAGCGGCAATCGCTCGGACAAGGCCGCGGCCGTCTTGCGCAAGCAGGGTTTCGGCCAGGTGTTCTCGTTGAGCGGCGGGATCGGGGCCTGGAAGCAGGCCGGGCTTCCCGTCGAGAAATGAGCATGGAGAAATGAGTGTGGCGAAAGTTCGGATGTACTCGACCGCCGTGTGCCCGTTCTGCGTGCGGGCGGAAAGGCTGCTGAACGCGAAAGGCGTCAGCGCGATCGAGAAAATTCGCGTGGATCTCGATCCGCACCTGCGCGAGCAGATGGTGAGCCAGACCGGTCGCCGCACGGTGCCGCAGATCTATATCGGCGATACGCACGTGGGCGGATTCGAGGATCTCGCCGCGCTCGATCAGGCCGGCAGGCTCGACCCGCTGCTGCGAACCTGACGCCGCTTACGTTTTCAATTTCAAAGGGTCTCCGATGAGCGATGCGCCGCAGCCGACTTTCGGCATCGAGAAAGTCTACGTAAAGGATGTGTCACTGGAGGTCCCGGCGGGACCGCAGGCGTTCATGCAACAGGAGCAGCCGCAGCTCGAAGTGCAGATTACGCAGCAGTCGCAGCGCGTGAACGACGTGCTGCACGAGGTGACGCTGGTCGTAACGGTGACCGCTAAATCCGCGGACAAGACCTTGTTCCTCGTGGAGGCCTCGCAGGCGGGCGTGTTCCAGATCCGCAACGTTTCCGATTCGGACCTTCCCCAGCTCCTCGGAATCGTCTGTCCGAACGTTCTGTTCCCTTACGCGCGAGAGACCATCTCGGACCTCATCACTCGCGCCGGCTTCCCTCCCGTGCTGCTCGCCCCCGTGAATTTCGAGGCGATCTATCAGCAGCGCGCCGAAGCCTCGGCAAGAGCGGACGGGCCGCGGATCGAGGTGGCTCACTGATGCGCTGCGCCGCTCTCCTGGTCTTGATCGCGCTGGCATCGCCGGCCGCAGCGGGAGAGTTTCGCTCGATCGCCGAGAACGGCGCGCTGATGTATGACGCCCCTTCGGTTCGCGCCAAGAAATTGTTCGTCGCAAGCCGCCACTACCCTGTGGAAATCGTGATCAATATCGACGCCTGGGTGAAGGTGCGCGATCAGGCGGGCGATCTCAGCTGGATCGAGAAGAAAGCGCTCTCCGACAAGCGCACGGTCGTAGTCACCGCCCCGTTCGCCGACATCAGACAATCACCGAGCGAGCAGGCGGCCCTGGTACTCCAGGCGCAGCAGGGCGTCGCCCTGGACGTCGCTGAGGCCCAATCCGGGGGCTGGCTCAAGGTACGTCACGCCGACGGCCAGATTGGATATCTCAAGATCAGTCAGGTTTGGGGTCTCTGAGCCCGCCGTAGCCCGGACGCGATGAGCTCCGGTTTTGCCCCCGAGGCCCGCCTGCCGTCATGAAAATTGCCATTCTCGGTGCCGGAGCCTGGGGCAGCGGGCTCGCCATCGCCCTCTCCGAAAGGCACCGGGTCACTCTATGGGCGCGAGATCGCGGCCTGGCGTCGGCCATTGTCGCGGAGCGCTGCAACGCGCGATATCTCCCGGGAGTCGCCATTCCCGATCGGGTGGCTGTCACGGCGGAGCTCTCGGCGGCATTCGCGCAGCAGGACATGGTTCTCGTCGCGACCCCGACCGCAGGGCTGCGGGAGGTGCTGGAGAGAATCCGCGACGCCGAGTTCGAGGCGCCCGTGGTCTGGGTCTGCAAAGGCTTCGAGCAGGCGAGCGCGAAGCTCCCTCACGAGGTCGCGGGTGAAACGCTCGGAAAGCGCTCCGCCTGCGGCACGCTCTCCGGGCCGAGCTTTGCGCTCGAAGTGGCCAGAGGCCTTCCCACGGCGCTCACCCTCGCTGCTCGCGACGCGGAGTTTGCAAAGCGGCTAGCGCGCGAGCTGCATCAGCCGACCCTGAGGGTGTACTACAGCACCGATGTAACCGGAGTCGAGATCAGCGGAGCGGTGAAAAACGTCCTGGCGATCGCGGCCGGGATCAGCGACGGCCTCGGCCTGGGACTGAATGCGCGCGCCGCGCTCATCACCCGGGGCCTCGCGGAGCTCGCTCGCCTCGGGACGGCGCTCGGCGGGCGGCCGGAGACGTTCATGGGCCTCGCGGGCGCGGGAGATCTCATCCTGACCTGTACCGGAGAGTTGTCGCGAAACCGCCGCGTCGGCTTGCTCCTCGCCAAGGGCGAGCCGCTCGAGACGGTCCTCAAGCAGCTCGGCCACGTTGCCGAAGGGGTGTTTTCCGCGCAGGCAGTCGAGTCGCTTGCCGCGGAAAAGCGCGTCGAGATGCCGATTACGCGCGCCGTATGCGGAGTATTGTTTCGCGGGGCTTCGCCCCGCGAAGCCGCGTCGCAATTGCTCGCGCGCGATCCCAGGGAAGAGAACTAGGCGCCCGTTCGTTCTAGCGCAATACCGAGCGCGCGACCACCAAGTTCTCGACGCGCGCTGCGCCCGCGCGCTTGAGCACCCTGGAGAGCTCGTTCAGCGTCGCGCCGGTCGTCATGACGTCGTCGACCACGCCGATGCTCTTTCCGTCGAGGTCGAGGTCGCAAGCGAAAGCGCCGCGGACGTTCCTTGCCCGCTCCTCGTGGGGGAGGTCGGTCTGCGCGGCGGTATTCCTGACGCGTCGTGCACCGCGCGACGCGAGGACGAAAGAAGCGCGCTTTGCCAGGTTCCGTGCGATTTCAGTGGCCTGGTTGAAGCCCCGCTGCGCGAGCCGGTCCGGATGCAGAGGCATCGGCACGATCAGGTCGATCGCCGGCAGCGGCCGCGAAGCGAGCCCGCGCGCAAAGAAGGGTGCCAGGGCGAGCCAGCCGCGGTACTTGAGTGCCTGCACCAGCCGATCGCAGGGAAATTCGTAGAGCCATAGTGCCGTCGTCCCATCGAAGAGCGGAGGACTGGCGAGGCAGCTCCCGCACAGCGCTCCGCGCGGCGAGGGGAGGGCGCACCGGGGACAATGCTCCGGCAAAGCGGGCAGGCCTGCCGTGCAGGCCCCGCACAGCAGATCGGGTCCGCTTCTCGCGCCGCACAGCGGGCAATCCTGGCCAAGCCAGCTGAAGCCGGCCGCGGCACAACGGGCGAGCCAACGCTCTCGATTTGACATGGGTGTGTCTTGTCGCGATGATTTCGCGGATCTCCCCCAGAATTCACTCAAGGCTCGGCGCAATGCAGATTCGAACTCCATTCACGCATCCCCATAACGATTCACCCGGCGACGCGGTTCACCGCGACCGCTCCCGGGGCGCGCCGCGTGACGCCTGGACCCGCGCCGCGGTCGAGGCCCTGTTCGAGCTGCCGTTCAGCGATCTTCTGCATCGAGCCCAGAGCGTCCATCGCGAGCACCACGACGCCAACGCCGTGCAGTTGTCGACGCTGCTCTCGATCAAGACCGGAGGGTGTCCCGAAGACTGTGCCTATTGCCCTCAGTCGGCGCGCTATCGAACCGGGGTGGAAAACGAACCCCTGCTGCCCCTCGAGGAAGTGCTCGCGGCGGCAAGCGCCGCCAGGGACAACGGCGCCACGCGCTTCTGCATGGGGGCCGCGTGGCGAGGCCCCAAGCAGAAGGATTTGGAGCAGGTGGCCGAGAGGGTGAGCGCGGTCAAGGCGCTGGGCCTTGAAACCTGCGCGACGCTGGGTCTGCTGCGCGAAGGCCAGGCGGAGCTGCTCAAGGCGGCGGGGCTCGACTATTACAACCACAACCTCGACACCGCTCCCGAGTTCTATGGCGAAATCATCACCACGCGCGAGTACGGCGATCGCCTCGAAACCCTCGAGCGCGTGCGCCGCGCCGGCATCAAGGTCTGCTGCGGCGGTATCGTCGGCATGGGCGAGTCGCGCGCGCAGCGAGCCGGCCTGATCGCGCAGCTCGCGAGTCTCGACCCGCAGCCCGAGTCGGTGCCCATCAACGACCTGGTCCAGGTCGAAGGTACTCCGCTCGACGGACTGCCAAAGCTCGATTGGAGCGAGTTCGTGCGCACCGTCGCCTGCGCCCGTATCACCATGCCAGCGAGTTTCGTGCGCCTCTCCGCAGGGCGCGCGGAAATGACCGAAGCGGTGCAGGCGCTGTGCTTCCTCGCCGGCGCGAATTCGATCTTCTACGGCGACAAGCTCCTCACCACCGGCAATCCCGAAGCCGCGCGCGATCGCGCCCTGCTCCACAAACTCGGCATTCACCCGCTCTGAGCGGGAGCGCGCGGCCGAGCGCGTGCCGGCGCTCAGCGACGCTTATCCATCTACACTATCTCGCATGGATGCTTTTCGCGTGGACGCGCGGCAGGCGCGGCGCGCCTTCGAACGCGCGGCCGTACGGGGGATGGACTCGGCGGTGCTGCAAAGCGAGATCGAGCGTCGAATGCTCGAGCGCCTCGACTACGTGCGCCTGCTCCCCAAGCGCGTGCTCGATGCGGGGTGCGGTCCCGGACGGGGTCTGCGGCTGCTGCGCAGCCGCTATCCCCGAGCGGATCTGCTCGGCGTTGATTTCGCGCAGACCGCGGTCCGCGCCGCGTCGCGCCCGGAATCCTTCGCCGGACGCGTGCGCAGCTTGTTCCGGGGAGCGCTGAGCGCCAATCTATGCGCGGATTTCGCGCATCTGCCGCTGTCTTCCGGCACCATCGACATGGTGTGGTCGAACCTCGCCCTGGCCTGGGCGGAGGATCCGGTCGCCGCGTTGCGCGAATTCCGCCGCGTTCTTGCGACCGGCGGCCTGCTGATGTTCTCGAGCTACGGTCCCGATACCCTGAGGGAGCTGAGATCCGCGTTCGCGGCGGGCTCTGCCGTGCGCCACGTGCATTCCTTTATCGACATGCACGACGTGGGCGACATGCTCGTCGCCTGCGGCTTCGCCGAGCCGGTGATGGACGTCGAGAAGATCACCCTCACTTACGCCCGGGTCGAGGATCTCGCGCGCGAGCTGAGAGCGTCGGGTCAGACCTGCGCCGCCCGCGATCGCTCGCTCGCCCTCACCGCACCGGGCACTTGGCAGCGGATGGTGTCCACGTACGAGATGGAGCGCAGGAACGGACGACTGCCCGCGACCATCGAGGTCGTCTACGGCCACGCTTGGAAGGGCGAGCCGCGCGTCGCGGACGATGGAAGGCAGATCATGAAGTGGGCGGCGAAAATTCCTGGATAAAAGAGGCTTTCCCTCGGTGATTCGGCTTGCCCGGTATGGGATAGTGTGCTAATTTATTGCGGTTTTTTTAGGAATTTCCGCATCCTTCCAGGCAAGCGTTTCGCCGACGGCGAGTGCGAAGCGCGTTTTGAGTGGACGCTCGCGTGCACACGGCGGCATCGGAATCGGGTCTCGACCTCATCATCAAGCGCAATTGCTCGATCTCGCCCCAGGATCTTTTGTGTGTGCTCGCTTTGGCGATGTGCGTTTCCCTTGGAATCGCGGCCGGCTTCGCGTACTTCGGAGCGTGGCCGGTCCTGCCGTTTGCCGGGATCGAAATGCTCGCGCTGGCGACGGCGTTCTACCTGAACGGCCGGCATGCGGCGGACTATGAGCGCATCGCGCTTGCGGAGGGGAGGCTTGTGGTGGAGGCGAGCAAGGCGGGGCGCGTCGAGCGTCACGAATTCGATCCGCGGTGGCTGCATCTCGATGCGCAGCGGTTCGGTCGCGACCTGCACCTGCTTCTGCGCTCGCGCGGGAGCGAGCTCGAAATCGGACGTCATCTGGACACGGAAAGGCGGGCCTCGCTCGCCGAGCGCCTGCGGCGCAGCTTATCCAATCGCTAGCGAAGAAAAGTCACGAGGGACATGATGAAAAAAGGGATGGTCGCGGCAGCCTGGCTCCTTGCGCTTTCGGGAACGGCGAAGGCCGCCTATCAATTGAACCTGCCGACGCCGGTAACGCGCATCGCCACCGAGATCTACGATCTCCACATCATCATGATGTGGATCATCGTGGTCATCTTCGTAGTGGTCTTCGGCGTGATGTTCTATTCGATCTACGCCCACCGCAAATCGGTCGGCCACAAGGCCGAGCATTTTCACGAGAATACGACCGTCGAGATTTTCTGGACCGTCATTCCCTTCCTCGTTCTGATCTTCATGGCGTGGCCGGCCACCCGGACGATCCTGAACCTGAAGGACACCACCAGCCCCGACATCACCATCAAGGCCACCGGGTATCAGTGGAAGTGGGGCTACGACTACCTCAAGGGCGAAGGCGAGGGAATCAGCTTTCTTTCTGCGCTGTCGACGCCGCAGGATCAGATCACGGGCAAGGAGAAAAAAGGCGAGCACTATCTGCTGGAAGTCGACAATCCGCTGGTGGTTCCGGTCGACAGGAAAATCCGCATTCTGACCACGGCCAACGACGTCATTCACGCCTGGATGATTCCGGCTTTCGGCGTGAAGCAGGATGCTATCCCCGGCTTCGTGCGGGACACCTGGTTCCGTGCCGAGAAGGTGGGCACATATCGGGGCCAATGCGCGGAGCTTTGCGGCAAGGACCACGGCTTCATGCCGATCGTGGTCGAGGTCGTGTCCGCCGAGAAGTACGCCGAGTGGGTCGGCGATCAGAAGAAGAAACTGGCCGCCGCGGCCGACGATCCGAGCAAGAAATGGAACCTCGCCGAGCTGAAAGCGCGCGGCGAGAAGGTATATACGGCCAACTGCGTCGCCTGTCACCAGGCCAACGGACAGGGCGTGAAGGGCGCGTTCCCCGCGCTCGACGGCTCGACGATCGTCAACGGCGCCAAAGGCCGTCACATCGAGATCGTGCTGAACGGCAAGCAGGGAACGGCGATGGCGCCGTTCGGCAAGCAGCTTTCCGACACCGATATCGCCGCGGCCATCACCTACGAGCGCAACAGCTGGAGCAACAAGACGGGTGAAGTGATCCAGCCGAGCGAAATCAGGGCCGCGCGCAAATAGGCTAAGCGGACAACGAGGATTAGGAGCATCTCATGAGCGCAGTCATCGATCACGGCCACGCGCACGACCACGAGCACCACCCTTCGGGGATCATGCGCTGGATCACGACCACGAACCACAAGGACATCGGCACGCTGTACCTCTGGTTCAGCTTCACCATGTTCCTGGTCGGCGGGACGCTCGCGCTCGGCATCCGCGCGGAGCTGTTCCAGCCCGGGTTGCAGTTCTGGCATCCGGAATTCTTCAACCAGCTGACTTCCATGCACGGCCTGATCATGGTGTTCGGCGCGATCATGCCGGCGTTCGTCGGGTTCGCGAACTGGCAGGTGCCGATGATGATAGGCGCACCCGACATGGCGTTCGCGCGGATGAACAACTGGAGCTTCTGGTTGCTGCCGGTGGCGGCGACGCTGCTGGTCGCATCGTTCTTCGTGCCCGGTGGGGCGGTCGCGGCCGGCTGGACCATCTACGCGCCGCTGTCGACGCAGATGGGGCCGGGGATGGACCTGGGGATCTTCGCGCTGCACATCATGGGCGCGTCCTCCATCATGGGCTCGATCAACATCATCACCACCATCCTCAACATGCGCGCGCCGGGGATGACGCTGATGAAGATGCCGCTCTTCGTTTGGACTTGGCTGATCACCGCCTATCTCCTGATCGCGGTCATGCCGGTGCTCGCCGGCGCGGTGACCATGCTGCTCACCGACCGTCATTTCGGCACGTCGTTCTTCAACGCCGCCGGCGGCGGCGACCCGGTGATGTTCCAGCACATCTTC
>Ga0137397_10000346_pt1 | contig 31516 bp, 38 predicted proteins | sample czorhiz116metaG_FD_106658 | JGI IMG/M metagenome (GOLD analysis project Ga0137397, IMG submission 106658) | Vadose zone soil microbial communities from Angelo Coast Range Reserve, California, USA - czorhiz1.16 metaG | ecosystem: Environmental > Terrestrial > Soil > Vadose zone | place: USA... | reverse complement strand
GGTCGGCGGCAAGTTAGCAGCAGCAAAGAAGCAGCTTAATAGGCTAGGCTAGCATTAGTCTAAGAGCTATGTGGTTCGACACTACATGGAATAGGCTGTGGTATTACTACGCGATTGTTGCGGACACTACGTCTATGATGAACTACTTTTAACTCTTCGTCAGCATGCGTCCGACGCCCTAAATCGACAGAGTAAGTTGTTGGACTATTAGAGAAAGCGGAACGAGCCACGAACCTCGAAGCAAGTGATCATAATCCCACATGCAGGGGCAACTTTAGCTATCCGAGGACCAAGCCCGGCAAATAACGCAGAGACACCCTCCGTCTGAACAATTTTCTGCAGCAAGGGAAACGCGCTCGTCTGTTGACTCGGCGCAGACATGACGAGGGCTTGCCGCCGCGTTTTTAACACATCGAATGGAGAAGTCAGAAGCGCCGCAGCGGTGCCACTCGAGGCGCCGCAGATGAACGCTAGTGACGGACCAGACCGCCCTCTCCTCTCCAAATAGTGCTTCATTCCCTCGTATGAGGCCCAATAAATACCAGAGAACGGGACATCCCGCCAAAGCGTAGGTCCCAGACCGCGCCAAAGATGCCCGACACCGTGCGTACGCACGAGCCGCTCCAGGGAGCCGATGACGGACTTGAGAGTGTGCGGCGTATTGGGCAACCTCGGCGTTGACTGGAGATTCGTCCGGATGAGCTCCAGGGGGGAGACCACGGTGCTGACGATGCTACGCGCGAGCACGCCTGCAGCCAAGGGTACGACGGAAGGGGAAGGTATGACGACGGGCAGGACCTGACACAGGAGGTAGTCATATGTGAGCATGTATGCCGTAGATGAGGGGACACCTATGACGCTGGAACAATGCCACGTAGGTGAGAAGCGTGGCACGGAGACAAAGACGGGATAACTCACAGCGTCGTCCCGACGCCCTTCCAGAGACCTCGAATACCCTCGGCCCTCCAAACGTGGCGAACAGCGTCGGTAAACCCGTTGACACGCTCTGCACGAAACACACCGCGGTCCCAGATGCAGACAAGCTCTTGAGGGACAGTATGCGCAAAGGTGGACATGCCGCGAGCGTAGGGAGCCGGTGGTAGACCTCGAACGCATGGGACGCTGGTCGGCTGGCAGCACACGGAGGAGTGCGCGCTGATGTGTGGCACACCTTGCGTTCTAGGAGGTTGGGTTTGCAGCCGAGTTTTGACCACGTCAAATGGAGTCACTAGCGTGACGAAAATATGGTCCGAGATGATTTAAAAGGTAAATACAAGAGGAAAAGACAAACTTGTTACGGCCGTCAACGTCGAACCGACAGCCGCAGCGATAAGCTTGGCTTGAAACGGTTCCATTGTAGGGGACCGTGAATGGCGTAGAGAGAGGGGGGAAGAAAGGGAAGATAAGATGACAGAGCAGGTGTAGAAGCAAGCCGAGGCTAAGCCGAGCGACACGGCGGTAACGTCAAATCACGCTTATCTGATATTGGAGCACAAGTGTAACATACAGCAAACCACACATTTCCTTCTCGCCACCAATAGATCACTTAGATATCCTGGTACGCAGGAGGGGTATCTCCATCCGCGTTCGCCTCATCCTCCTTGCTGGGTGCACCACGTAGAAGCCTTTCTCGCTCTTCCCGTTCCAATCGCCTCTTTTCTTCCTCTGCACTTTCATACGGTTTTGCGGGATCACCAGAAGAGCCTCCTTCTGGGCCCGGAGTCTTTGCGACGTTGGATGCTGCTCGTGACAAATCCGGCGATGATGGATGGATATCGTGGAGCGATCCACTCGACGGTCCAGGACCACCTGGACCTCCAGATACGGGAATACCTGTCTCTGCCACGGTCGGTGTGACAACGGGCACCTTCACCTTGGTGTCAACCGGTCCAGGAACGATAACTGCCACGGGAGGTGACACTGTCGGGATCGGAGCGGGTTCAGTGTTCAAGACAGCTGGATTGATGCCCGGAGACGTCGAGGCCCCAGCGGAGCTGAGCGACCCCGGTTCCGTCTGTGAAGACACTGGCGGACTGGCCGTAGAAACCTGCTCTTGGGTCGGGACTGCGCCAGGACCTTGAGCAGGGACACTAGCCGTGTCGATCCGCTGCAATTCTTGAGCGTGAGTCTCGCCAAAGCTTGCTGTGTTAGAACGATCCAGAATTGCATCTGCAGGCGCAGAAAGGGTGGTTTGGCCGGGCTTCCAGTGGTCCAATGCATACTGCAGGGATGCACGGATAGAACCCGTCTCCTCCGCGCCAGTGTAAGGCTGGGTTGTCGAAGGGGGTTGAGACGGAATAGCAACGAGCACAGACTCTGCTGCCTGCGCGAGGAGAGAGAGCTTCTCTCCGTACTAAGAAGAAAAAGGGGCAATGAGACGAATATTTATCAAGCCCACAGTATTTTGATTACCTCTCTGAGAGCCTGGAACTTCTGCAATTCGCTCTCCTTCAAAGCCTTCCTCAGGAGTATTTCGTGCTGCTTTTCGAGGGGTTCATCATCGCTCTCAGCTTTAGCGAGCTGCCCTCTGAGTTCTGCAGCACGTTTCTCGTGGCCTCTTTCTTGGCTATTCTCAGCGCGCGAAATCTGATACTCTAGTCCGTTGCGAATGTTGCGCTTCTGGAACAGGGTTACCTCGTTATCACGCAGCCCTTTGAGTGGTATGCGAGCCGTGTTAAGCTTCGCGGACAGGGTACCGGCGAGCGAACCCGCGAGATAATTTAGGAAAGCCAGCCTATCGGAGACTGTGGCAGAACGATAAGAACAAGTGGAAAAAATGCCATCGGAGTACCAACCATCCTTGACATCGGAATGTTCTTTCTGACCCCACATATAGAGCTCCTTACTTTGATATTGAGAATCGCGCGACAGCCTATCCAAATCGAGGGTAACGCCTTTCTCCGCAGTGATTATCTTTTGTATAGGAGTAGTGGTGCTAAGATCGCGAGGATGCTGTTTAGATCCGAGCGATTAAGAGAGATTCCCAAGACTCACGAGTAGTTCTGCTGAAGCTGACGGAACTGGTGTTGGATCTGCCCCAAGGCATGGGTCTTGTAGCTGTCAGTTGGGGCAGATGAGGCGCCGGCAGGGGGACGAGAGGCACCGGGTACATGTTGGGATATGGAAGAATTGCCCAAGGCATTCTGGGCCTTATCTGCTATGGAGGACAAGAAACCTGAGACGGACATAGCTGCGGTGGCAGAAAGAAAGAAAGAGGGGCGTCGAGGTGAGCTTTATCTGGCTGCGATAACGTCATCACTATGTACCACTGATGTGATCGCGTCTCCACTCCACATAATACAAGATAATAACGAGCCCTCAAACTATAATCTTCCTCCCAGACTTGCCCTTCTTTTCAGAGTCCTTATGGGACTGGAACTCTACATCAGTCGCCAGCGGTCCTGCAAGCTTCGCCAAGTCACTGTAACCAAGCACTGCCGTCTTGAAGTGCTTGCCAACAGCCTCAATCCGTTCCCGCAATTTATCGTCATCTGCACCTGTTGGCGCCAAGCGCGTCCAGATCGATAGTCGATAGAATTGTGGACGAGTGGAAACGATGACACCCGTGACGAGTGACTGCGTCCCCGCAGGAGCCTCGGGGCTTGTTAAATACGGATCAAATGTTTCCCCAATGGCCGCCAGCATCTGTACCACAGGTCGTCAGGACGACATCGCATCAGATCGGTTACTGACTTACGGTATAAAGCCACATTTTATCGACGTTGGCTCTATTCTTCTCCTTGGGAAGCTGTATACTCCATTTCCCGCCTGCTTTATTTGCCTCGTCTTCCCAAGCAGGAATAATCCCCTCCTGTTTCTCATGTGAGACGCTGCCACCATCATTCGTGATGGCAGGGACGCATACCTTAAACAAGTAGTAGTTGGCCTTCTGGGGTAGCTGTGATGGCGGAACGATGTTGTTGTACAGGCTGTCGACGGCAACGTCAACCGACCGTCATCAATCTCATCGAAAGAATCACATACCCCCAAAACTCCTCCACACTATCAAAACTGATGACCCGCTTTATATCCTCCATCCAACCCGCTGCCGCGCCAGGCGTTTGTGGAATGGGTGTTTGAGGAAATGCAGTAGACGGTGTCTGTGGTAAGTTCCGGCCTTTCGTCGCGGGCGAATCGAACCATAGCGTCCATGGCGAATAAAGCGGGTGCTACGAATTTAGAAAAAGAGTTGTGTCGATGAGAAAACAATATATCAGAAACGTCAACAACGCACCTTGACGTTGAAATTTTTGGGGTCGCTGAAAACAGTACGAATCGTTTCTGCCTGTGCCTGCATATCGACCTCCTGTATCTCGCCAGGTTCCAATGGGCCATTGTCTACGACCTCACCGTCTTTTGCCGTCGAGTGGCTTTCAGCCTCAGGGTGTTCGACAAGTGCGGCTTGCACCGCAGAGCGCGAAGCTTGTAAAGCCGGGCCAGGGAGAGAAGAAACTGAGGCCATGAGGGTGGTCGCAAATTGAAAGAGAAGAGGGGTAGCTGGAGATTGCGGCTTCTCTCGGAGAAGGACAAAAGAAAAAGGAGAAAAAATTAATACGAGAGTAGAATGCGGAATATGTGTGCGGATGAAAGTGTATGTTTGTTTAAGTAGCGCGTTTGTAGGAGCTGCGCGTTGTTGAGTACGGTTGTGAGTTTTAGTCAACGACGGATCGCATTAGGTAATACCATGTGTCATTCTTTGTGACCAATCACCTGCGCCTCGCTCTACGTCTCCTAGCGTGGTCACCATCATTTACCTCCAGTAAATGCATCTGAATTGGTATGAGCCGTGTCCTGGTGTAGAAAATCATCAGGTCTGTGTAAAGGCAAGCGTAATATTTATATACAATGTACAATAAGCGAAACCTGACGGCATAAAAAAGTCGAATCTCTGGCGGGACCGACACTGATGAAACAGGGTCTATGGAACATGTGGGAAATTTGGCCAAGGGGGGAGTCAGGGCGACAATTATATTTACTTCATCTCCGCTGGGAGTTCGTGGTAACCTGTCGGATCTCGCCTCGGGAAATCCAAGCTGAGGACTTCGTCTCGAAGTTTCAGGAACTAGTAATAATCATATCAACGCAGGGCGTGGGATAAGAACGTGAAGCCAACGGTACATTTTTTTCCTCTGTGATTGTCTCTTCGTGGGTCTTCCTGAGCACGTTTTGTGTGTTCACTAGCATGGTCTGAGTGAAGCATTAATCGGACGGATCACAACCTTGACAGCAACGAGAAGTACCCTGATCGAACGGCTTGTGAGCCCGCGATAGGTTGATACGCGCTCCAGCGGTACAGGCTCGTGCCCAACCAAGCGGAGCTGCTCGTGTAAATATGTGATGTATTGCTCAAGGCACTCCAAGTAATAACGCTTTTTGTCATGAGAAGATATTGTATCCCTGTGCAAAGTAGGTGAACCGCGGCAAATATAAGACAGCCAGGCAGACATACGGATCCGTTGGCGAGAAACTGATGCTCTCTTGAAGGACGCGTTGGAGAGCCTTGCGTTGAGTCTCGACCTTTTTCTCCGTCTTCCGGCCGGGTTTGGCTGATGCGCTGATGGTTTTCTGCTTGCTCGTAGCCTTGTTCAAAAGTTCACTTGGCGTCGGAAACGTCTCTCGAGGGACACTAGCATATACCCGGAGAAGATCCGGTTCATCGTTTAGTAAGGGGTGCTTAGCTCCAGAGTTTGTTCCTTGGTTGTATGAGTTGTCACGTAAGGCAGATGACTCGGGAGAGATGATAGGCCAGGAGGCTCCCGAGACGGGTACAGGGGAGTGCAGGAGAAGGCCAGGTGTCTGCGCATACTGTAGTTGTGACGGCTGCGGGGGCACGGTATCATTCACGGGTGGAGTGGAGACATTGTCACCGGGAGGACGCCAAACGCTGTGGAGGAGTGGAAGTGCAGAGCAAAGACTGGGTTCAGCACTGTAGAGCGTGTTAGTCACGACATTAGCTTGGCCGTTCTCTGCGGAAGGCGAATAAAGAGCCAAGTCGAGATCGGCGTATTCCTGAGGGGGGATCTAAAAGGTGAGTCAGTGGGATTCTAACGAGAGCATGGCGACGAGTCGGTGTACCGTCGCATAAGGATCGTATTGAGCGGTTTGCGGAGGATAAAATGTCGCGAAGGAGTTGACTGACTGGTATGATGATAATGGATCCATGTGCAAGCATGTGGAGAGAGAACGGAGGAGTGGATACTTATAATATTAATGGGACCGGATTGATGAACGGATCCATGGGCAACCAAAGAAAACCCGGGCGACGTCGCGCTCCGAAGGGGGGCGCAACTTACTCGTTGTGGTATGACCGCTTTAGATCGCGGGGTCGAGGGCTAGAATCAGACCCTTCTTGTTTCCACCTCTTTGGCGCGACGAGAGGGGCAATTAAAAGTGAAAATAAAAAGAAATATATCTGAGTTTTGTCCAGATGTGGCGTTAACCTTCCCCTGGCGCTGATCGAGGCTTTGTTAATGCCCTGGCCCAAAGAAAGGCTCAAGACGGAACTCAAGTACAGTTTTGATCCCGTGCGTGTTGTGTGCTCGAAAGAAAATGGGCAGCAAGGCCGGAAATGTAATAAATACTTTTCGAGGTGCAGGAGGGATATCGGGAACATCGAGGGTGAGATCTGGCAGAATCTCAAGGATGCCATATGCCAACCAACCCGATTGCACGACCGGGAAGCGGCCATGGCCGGAATCATAGTACCCGCCCGATGGTGCACGTACTCTGACGCCGAGAACGGTGTACGCTGACGTCTAAGTCGATGAAAAACCCTGTCCCCTCCGCAGAAGCCTGCGCCAGTCTCCGGGACGCCCATGTATGAGTGCCAGAAACGGAATGGATTTGCTTCCGGGGTTTACGTCTAGCTAGTCCTTTCGGCGCAGGTGGCCCTCAGGCTCCTCACTTGGATATCGATTTCCCTCTTCAACAGACGCTCTTCGAGTGACTCGCTTGCCAGCAATGATGCATTAATGATGCCTTGGTCGGTTTCAGGATGGCATTCGTATCCTATCGCCGCTTCTAGAATTCTACTTGTGTCAACCCTTTTCGCTTTTCTCTTAAACTTCTGGGTTTCCGTGCCCAGAGTCCTCACTCCCTCATTCTATTCCTACAATAATGGCTTCATCAGCCAACGTCCAACTCTCTCTCCAGATCCAACGCTCCCTTCACACCCAACCTCATCCGTTCGACGGTCTGGTTCAGCAGACATTGCCTTCCCCCACCACCAGCGATTTTAGCGAGGGGTCGGTTTCCCAAGCTCCGAGCCCTTCCGTCGAAATCTTTGGTCCTCCAGCGCCCTCTCTTCTTCCTCCACCAGACGTACAATCCCATTTTTCTGGGGTCTCCACCTCATGCACCTCCCGATCTCCCTCGCAGATCGTGATTGCCCATCCATATGCGCGGTTATATGCGAAGAAGAATGCTACAGGGGCCAAACGCCGCAAAATATGGAACCATGCCCTTGAGAAGTCTGTCTTCAGTGCCCATGAGATGTACGTAGATACCATCAATTTCTACGTCCATCGATTCACTGGCGACCGTGACAGAGCAACGATGGGAGCCCCCCACCGGAGGACTATTTATATAGCCACTCTTGAGGCGCACATCGACTGTCTTCATGCACAGCTGCTGGCAATTGGTTTGTATCCAGTGCCATTCGAACGTCTTGAGCCATTCAAAGGACTTAATTGCAAGACGGCGAAAGTCAGTCATTTTTCAATTCCTTTTGTTTTCCCTTGATTTATTTAAATGTGTTACTTTGCAGAGTATGGTTGCTGGACTGCAGCACGACGCTAGTCACATCAAAATGAAATTGCTTGAGCTTGAACGAGCCGTAAGTGTTCGCGATTATCATGATGGATGTTCTCGAAACTTCAAGTTGCTGAGTTTTGGTTTTTGCAGAACCATGGCCTTAGGAATATTTTGAAAACGCGACACGGTCACTATTTGGGGGGACAGGATGACACCCACGAGACTGGCCTGTGCGTGCGCCATGACCCGCTGGATCCTACGGCCAGCTCTTAGTACTTGTTTTACTTAGCCATGCGCCTGTTCCGCGTTGTGACATAACTGTGATTATTTCATGTGAAAATAAAATAAATATATTCGTCTTCCAGACTCCGCACGGCATTGCCACAGCTGACCTTGAATGTGAGTTCTGCATGCAGGCTTAGCTGGCCGTATATCCCATCCAGATCTCTCTCTGCACCAATCTTCACTTCTCTCATACATGGACAAAGAAAGCCTCGAAACTTATCAAGTGCAGCTTTCCCAAGTTGAACTGGCGCTTGCTGGGGACCCAGAGAATGCAGAGCTCATCTCCCTTCGCTCTGAACTCCAGGAGCTTATCAATCTGACAACATCACTCATTTCCCAGAGCGAAAGTGCCGCATCATCACCAAAGCCAACAGACACTTCACGAAAGACGGCGACCGCCCGAAGTTCCGTCACATGGTCAGCAGGTGACGAGTGTCTGGCCAAATACTCCGGTGATGGTGGATGGTACCCCGCCCGTATCAATTCGGTGGCTGGATCTGCCGAAAAGCGTATCTACAGCATCATGTTCAAGGGCTACAATACTACCGAGCAAGTTGAGGCTTCCTCACTTAAACCCCTTCCGCCCAATCACAGCCTACTACCTTCGGCTAAACGCAAAGCCAAGGAAGATGAGGATGAAGAGAAGGAACGGAAGAGAAAGAAAAACGAAAAGAAGTTGGAGACACGGGCGGCAAAGGCAAAGGAGCAGCTACAGAAACAGGCGAGTTGGCAGAAATTTGCCAAAAAGTCAGAGAAAAAGGGTGTCCATATCGCGGGAATGGCAGGAACCAGTATATTCAAGACGCCCGATAACCCCCTTGGTCGTGGTTCGTTTCTCCGCCCTTCTCCATATGCTATGGTTAACTAATGGGACGATTAGTCGGGGTTACAGGAAGTGGCAAAGGAATGACGGAATACCAAGGAAAAGAAAAACACAAGTTCGATCAAGTCCCCGAGCTGGCGTGATTCCCCTCTTGTAAGGATTTTGAAGTCATTGACATCTCCTGAACTTATGTCATTTTAGGCCCGTTTAACCAACCCCGTTCAGTTGTGGTGGGGTATAGAGGACATGTCAACGGAAGGAGCGGAGGCCGCCATGGGTTTACAGCGCACATCCGTGATGTCTATTCCTTTCGTTATCTTGATCGCGCGAGCCTCACACTATTATTACATCTTTATCCGCCATTCCCAGAAAGAGTCCTGCGATTTTCCCATAAGTGGACATTGTAAACGAGGCTACGTAAACCCATTGCATCTCAGTGTCTTCCCAATGTTCGCTTACTTTGTACCCGTAATATGACTAGAGTGATCCGGCGGCTGAGACCGCCGCTCCTCCCGCGGGCACTGATGATCAGCGCTCAGCGCTCAGCGACAGTGCCTGTGAATTTTGTCTGTGTCCGCACTTGAACTCGGGGGCGCTGTTTCCTGAAATTGAGGAGGCTTCTTGCCGATCAGGCGGGCAGGCTCTGGTATCGGTGCCTTCCGAGGGTGCCACGGCCGTACGCACGTCCACACCACACCGGTAGCAGCGGGTAGGCAAAGTTACAGCGCGTATTCTTGTTCACCGCTGACGCGGCAGGCCGAGGTTTGAGCGTGAGGAAGCAGCGGTGTGCACTTGACGAGAAAGCGTGAGAAAGCGCAGATCATTCGATCATTTAATCAATCTCGGGTATCCTTCGCGCGCCCTCCGCTCGATTTGGCTCGGGGTGCTGCCGATTCGAGCAAGTTGCCCCGCAAGACAGTCCGTCGGCGGCACTGGTTAGCCAGAGAAGGACAAAGGGGGAATTTGGCGGGATCTGCAGTGATTTCTTCCCTTCCTAGTAGGGACATCTTGCCGCCGTCTCTGGTCGTCAGCAGTGACCGGTAAACCTCGGTAAATACGTGTGAGGTGGATGCTGGCGACCGCTGCGCTGGAAAGCAGATCTCATTCGTACGGGGACGGTTTATCGTACATGTATGCTCTCGGCAGTGGAGTCCGCCTGCTCGGCAAGCCGGTACGCCCGTGCCAGTGAGGAGGTTCTAGTCCCACAAGCCGCTCTTATCAACCTTGACTCTATTGTCCTGTTTCGCTTTACTTCCCTTTGGCCGTCCGATCCGCTCGGCTCCTCGTCTCGAGTGGTACTTTTGCTTCTCCCGCGCCCGCCCTTTGAATGCGTCAATGGCCGCCTTTTTTCTGATCTCTTTTTCCTTCGACGCTTGACTGGTAATTTGGCTTGTGGGGCTTGACGACCCCGACCGCGGCGGTTCTCGTGACGGTGACTCGGCTTTTTCGCGAGCGTTTGTCTGCTCCTGAGCCCGCTGTGACTTGGCCGACCCGTCTGATTCTTCGTCTCCACGCCCCATTTCTTCTTCGCTTACCACCGAGTCCCCAACCTCACCACCTTCTGACTTTTCCCTCTCACTCCCATCCACCATCTCGCTCCCACTTCCTCCCATCTCTTCTCCCCTTTCCCCCTCTTCATCCTCCTCCTCATCTTCTCCCACATCCTCACCCTCCGAGTGAGACTGACTTTCTTTAGTCGATTCCATGTACTACTGACATTAGCGCACAGATGACGTAGACGGATGAAGTCCATACCTGTTCTAGAACTTTCATCTCCCGTCGTCCGAATCCACTTGCCTCTACGACAACGTCTAACCGAAAAACGTCGTCCTTACTGCCGCTGCCTACCGTACTCTTGAATCTTGGATATATTGCGCTCTCGTACCTAAACCGTCTTCGGAAAAATGCGCGGATGCACTCGACGTCCCTATTGAAATACCTGAAACGCGCTGGTCACCTCATCGTTCTCGGGGTCTGCGGGTCACTCACTCACCATTCTGCATTTTCGTGCGAGGTGCTAACCATTTGAGGGAAATCGATCACGACCGGTTCGCCGTCCCCGCTGCGTATGAGAATGTTGAATTCGTTGAAATCACCGTGTATAAGTCCCGCGTGTGCGAACCGGACGATGAGGTCCATCAGCTGAGAGTAGAGTTTACCAGGAGAGGCCACATGATCGATCTGACGCCTTTATGGCCCTTTTCCGTAAGCGGAGTGCACGCAATGAATCGACACTAAATCACCACCCACAGAGGGTAAGCGTCGATAAACTCCATCAAAATGCAATGTCTAGCTTGGTCAATTGGTCGTGGGACAGGGAATTGGTGTTCATGTAGAACCTGCCAAGGGAAAGAAGAAAAATAGACATTTACGCCCGTTTGTCAGAAAAGTTGCGCGACCATGGCGGACCTTCAAGAATGCCCACTCCTTCTCTGCTGACAAGCGTGACATGTACATCCAAGACGCGGATTTACGTCTGCCCATATAGTCGCGCTTTTCTTTGATTGCACGGAATGAGATACGTCCGAGACTATCGAGCGGGGCACGCGGGGTGTTAGCGGGACGCCGCGACCTTTCAAATTTGATATGAGATATGACTATACCGATGCAATTTTAAAACCATTTCTTGTCCCTCAGCGTCTGCGACAATATAGATATCTTAGGGCGTGACATCAGGATAAGCCGATTATCTGACAGGAAGAAGAGCAGACCAGATTCCTTGCCAACCCCAATCTGGTTTCCGACAGAGTACATAGAGTCACGTTTTGATAGAGCTCGGATAGCGAGGTAATCGTAGCCCCCATACGTCAGACGGTACCCATCATCTAGCGGTGCGTCGGTCGTCAGAAGACCCGTCCAGAACGCCATCAGGAACTCACACTTTGAGTTCTGCATCTTCGCCACTAGATTTCTTTTGGCTAATACGCCAAGGACCTTGTTCACGCCCCCATTGCGAAGGCCCGAAATTTGCGCAATTAACGTCGAAGGCACCACCTCGTGATTTTTTGAGCCTATCTCGACCTGAACGGGGTCGAGGGAACGGGGCGCGGCGGGAGGACGAAATCTGAATGATTGTAGGCGCCAAAGTCAAGGTGCACGCACCGCAGTGAGGACCCTAAACTCCTCAGGTGTCATATAGCGTAGATCCGTGGCATCGAGTTTCATCGTTCACGAGAGATCGACAAGGTTTTCGTGATGAGTGGCTTGTGGGAGTGATGGCCCGCAATAAACTCTGTGCCTCTTCACATTCATCGGGCGCTGGAGACTCAGCGCGCTCCGCGAAATGAAGTGCGGACTTTCGCCGCGCCACCGGGCCAACACTTGGGCTCTTCCGTTCCACGGGGGAGGAATCTGTTGACGTCCAGGCGCTATGTCAAGCCGCGTGAGGAAAGCAAACAAGGCTAGTCGGGGTCAGCCTCCTCTGCTTCCGAGAAAAAAAGCTCTCAGCACATTGTACAGGCCACTGCAAGCCAACTTTCATCCGTGGTCGCCGACGAATCTGACCCGGGAGACGTTTGGTACCACTCGTTTACACACCATCTGGATGGATACACATTTTTGATTTCTGAACTCGGTCCAGGTATTCTACTCAGCTTGCTACCTCGTCCGAACTCTCGGACATAGACCAAGAGAGCATGTGGAGTATATTTGAGCAAAACATGCGGCATCTGTACGACCTTCTCACACGAGTCATCTACACTTCACGGAAGACAAATATATTGGCAGGTATGCTAAGTCTTCCATGGGATGGGATCCACCATCGAAAAAGCAGGAGCTCTTCCACCGCGATTCTCGCTTCGTGATCATTAAACGTCCGCAAGCGCAAGACCGCCCTGACCCGCTTTGTGCCGAGATCACACCCATCATGGCCTACTCGATGTTCCGCTTTGACATGGAGGATGACGAATGCGTATTGTATTGGTATTGCTTGGCTTTCAAATTCATCCTACGGCAGCCGATCCCCCCCGGGTCAGGTCACTCATTTTTATTTTTTTCCAGCTATGAGCTGCAGGTCTCGCAATCAGTGCAACGGGGTGGCATAGGGAAGAGACTGATGAACTGTCTACACGACATCGCGCGTGGATGGAAGATGCAGAAGGTCATGCTCACCGTTTTCAAAGGTGACAATACGTCACCTCTATGGACTTTCCCCCCATGCTCAGAGCTACACCCACAGAGAACCAAGCAGCATTCTTATTTTACAAGGCTATGGGGTTTGTGTGCGATTCCTCGTTGATGTGTAGCATGTGTTGATCATTCGCATGAAGTTTCAATGTCCAGTCGGACGAGGAATGGGTGGATGAAGACGAAGATGTGGATTATTGGATAATGTCAAAGGACGTCACCATTTAGTACAGCACACCCCGTCCGCCTGCCTGTCCGTCTGTGTCGTATGGATGCGTACATACAAGTCGAGGTTGCAGTGGGACATCTGTTTGTCCGTGTTTGTCCGGTCCTCCGTGTCAAGTTGTCAACTCCGTGTGCCACGGTACAGCACCGTTGACCACCATCGCACCATTTCTTCGCCCATGCTTTCGACTACACCGCTGCGCGTCTTGCGCGTTGGGACATGCCAACAAGCAGTCACAAAGCGCTTCGCGTCTCACGGTGCACCTCACTACAACGAGCCTACCGGCTATTTATTCGGAGAGAAAGTCAGGACCCTGCTTTCGAGTGCCTTTGCATCTATTGACGACGACTCTCAGCCCCCAGCTCCAGGACAGAAGCGGGTAAAGGAGGATTGGGAGAACATCTGGTATTTCGGAATGTTTGGTAGCATTGGGTTGGCCACGGTCCTTTTATATTACAGGCCCGACACAAGGTACGTTCCATTTCAGTTCCCCCATGTAAAGTAACTAATTGCCGGGGGCCCTTAGCATACAAGGGTGGGCACTGAAGGAGGCGAAGCAGAGAATGGAGGCACGCGGTGAAAAAGTTCAATACGAATCGCGGTGACCATGACCATCTCGCACGTTCTTTCCAAACTACCTAAGCAACCAGAGTTGTGCGATGTACACTACAGTCACTTTATATAAGCATTGTCGATACCTAACTCTAGATCGTCGTGAATGTTTCCACAAGACCAGCCGTAGGATGATCAAGTTTTACACCTCGCGACATCATCACGACTCGCAGTGCTTTTTGTAATCCTCCTCCGTCAGTAATTCTTCGACCTGTCATGTTGGTATATTAGACCACTACGCGGCCCATAAAAGGTCGGACCACCGCACCTCCTTTGGTTTGGTCACGTTAAGTTGGAAAAGCCAACCTGACGCCAAGTGAGCCGGAAAGGAATAGGGAAATGCGGTGAGAAACAGTACCTTCGTCTTCGGGGGATTTGTTCAAGAGAGAAGGTTGAGATCCCAACTTTTCGTTGACGGCGAGGACCTCCCCGGAGACGGGAGCAAACTGAAAACGACACTTTCGTCAGGATCTCAAAGTGGCACAATGAGGGGTTACGAACAATGTCCGAGGCCGCTTTAACGCTCTCCACTGCGCCAACAGATTCTGTTTTGTCGACACGATTAGATTCCTGGTGGAATGGGACGGGGACAACTTTTTTTTTGGGGGGGATCCCAACCAATGACTCACCGCCTTGCTCGATTGTTGTGCCTGCCTGGGGAAGCTCGACGAAGACGACGTCGCCGAGGCTCTTCTGGGCATAATCCGTGATAGACACCGTTCCGACCCCGCGTTCGTCATCAAAGGTGATCACCTCGTGATCTGGCGTGTATCGTTTCGCTGGAGCACAGGCATAAAACGATTGTTCCGGTCGTATGTGAAGGAGAGGGGATTGCCGAGGACTCACTGATAATGGTGCGTCTGAGAGTGAGCGACGCGGGGCGTAAAGCATGCTGAGAGGATGCACACCGCATACGTAGCGCGCTGGATAGGCTGGATGTATACCGCAGGGTGTGCATACTTGCTTAAGTGTTCAAGTTGATTCGACACAACACGTCGAGGACTTTACATTCACACTTTAGCTGGCGCGGTCACGCGACATTACGTAGGTCGTGCCTCGCGACACGTATAACCGTTGATACCAAAGGGCGCGCACAGAATCACTCCAACTGACGTCCATTAAATATAAAACGAATACTACATACGGTGAGCAGGGAGCGAAAATACGGCGTGTAACATAGGCAGATAGGGAGTGGTGGTTATTGTTAGTCTAAGAATGTGAAAATGATTTTTTTGTGCGTGCGTGTAAATGGTTAGTGATAGCCAATGGCCCCTTTCACGCGATGATTTTAGTGACAATGCCAGTCCCGACTACACAAGGCATCATTAGAGGGTTTCGTGCGAACAAATAAGAGACTCACTCGTCTTCCCGCCTTCCCGTAGGGTGAAGCTGTGATCACTTGTGAGAAATTGGCGGTAATGAAAAGAAGCAACTCGACATACCGCGAGCCAACCTCGGCAGCGACATCATGCACGAGGCTGCACACCATTTCGACGTTGTCGCCAGGCATTACCTAGTGAGGATTAGACCAACGGGAGAAAGCGATGGGGAATGAGGCATTAGCATACCATCTTCTCGGCAGCATCAGGAGTGTCGTCAGGCCAGGTCAGCGCGGTAGTAACGTCGGCAGTGCGGAGAAACAGTTGAGGTCGGTAGTTGCTCATGAATGGATTGAAGCGGCCGCCTTGATGCGTTCCTGTGAGTAATGTTTTCTCGGCATAGGGGCTAACAACATACCTTCATCCTTCGTTAACACCTGCAAGAAACGTGGGTTCAGATTGACAAATTGTATCCATGATCACCATGACAGTGCTCACGTAGATCTGGGCCTGGAACTTCGTAATCGGTTTCATAGAACCTGGAGCAATGAGGACCTGGCCACGTTTCATTTGTTCACGTTTGACACCGCGGAGGAGGGCACCCATATTGTCGCCGGCCTCGCCCTGATATGTGTCAAGTACAGAACCGGAGGGAAGCTCGATAGACACGTACTCGGTCCAATTCCTTGTGGAACATCTCTGATCATGGTCAGCTGAAGATCCAGTAAACAGATTGTTCTTTCTTACCAATACCGGTAAGTGTAGTTTTAAAGTGTGCGCCGAGCCCGACGACCTCAACTTCAACCCCCTTGGTAGCAGTACCACGCTCAACACGGCCAGTAGCGACGGTACCACGACCAGAAATCGAAAAGGCGTCTGGGGTACTCTGTCACAAAAGTACGAGGAGATCATTGCGAATACCACACCTTCGATTGGCATAAGGAATGGCTTCTCCAAGTCACCTGTGCCACATGAAATCATCTCGGGTGCCTCGGAGCGAGAAGATACTTACGAGCAGGCAACTCCAACCACTCGTCACAAGCCTTGATTAATTCGGTGATTTTCTGCTCACCGATCTCAGGGTCACGGCCTTCCAGGGCAGCTAGAGCAGAGCCCATGATGATGGGGGTATTCTCGCCATCGAAGTTGTATGTTGAGAGTAGGTCTCGCATCTCCATATCTACGAGTTCCAACATCTCTGGATCTGATATTTGGTCCACTTTGTTGATGAAGACGACCAGCCTTTTGATGCCGACTTGGCGTGCAAGGAGCAGATGTTCGCGGGTCTGTGGCATTTGTCCATCTGTCGCTGACACGACGATGATGCCACCATCCATTTGAGCCGCGCCAGTGATCATATTCTTAATGTCTATATAACATGCAATTTTGAGCTGACTGCAGAAAACACAGAAAACGTAGACTCGCAGTCCGCGTGACCCGGGCAGTCAACATGACCATAGTGACGAGAGTCGGTCTCATACTCGACGTGAGCGGAGTTGATTGTGATACCACGGGCCTTTTCTTCGGGCGCCTTGTCGATTTCGGCGTAATTCGTGAACTTGGCACCACCACGGTTAGAGAGAACCTTGGTGATGGCGGCAGTTAGGGTCGTCTTGCCATGGTCAACGTGGCCTTAGGTTGTGTGAGGGAATTAGTGACAGTGAAAGAGTCTGAAGGGTACATTACCTATAGTCCCTATGTTCATATGAGGCTTTGCACGAGAGAACTTGGCGGTCGCGGCATCAGCATAGCTTCGCGTAGCTGTCAAGGAGGTGAGTAGGGTTTTAGCCAGTAGAAAGAAGACACGGACCATAGAAGAAACCAGCTTTCGAGAACGGGGGAGAGACAAGAACAGAACGCGCTGGCGAAACGACTTGACGTGACACGGTGAACGTACGCGTCAAAGCCGCTATGACGACACATGAGTTAAATGAACGAAGGAAAATGGGTAGATAGAAAAGCACTTCTGGAGCAGCAAGTTCTACGGGCACCGGCCTTGAAAGGAGCGAGCTGGATGCGCAACATGATGAGACCTGAGACAGCTCAACTTTGAAAAATAGAAGCGGTGTTTAAGTAGCCGGTAGGTAGGGTTAGGTTTTGCATCCCCACCCGCAAAGTCCGACCAAGTGCTTTCATCCCTTCCTTCCTCGTAGACATGTCAGACAGGCTGGAGCTCGTTCGGAATGCTGTCTCATTCCTTACAGACCCCAAGGTCATTTACGCATATCTCTCTCTATCATCGTGTCGTCTCATCGTTTGGTCTAGACTCAAGCTTCGTCTTTGACACAGCGTGTCCAGTTTCTCGAAGCCAAGGGACTTACCGGACCCGAGGTCGAGGAAGCAATGAGGCAGGCCAATAGATCTGGCCCACATCCATCCCACATCCAGCAGCCTCCGTATGGCCCCGTATATGGCCCGCTTCCATACGTGCCTCCGCCAAATCCTGTGTGGGATTGGCGCGACTACTTTGTGCGGACCACAAGTCACCTCTCTTACTTCGGAGACCTGATGACGCTAATAACAGATCACTGCTGTGGTCTCCGGCTCGTTAGCATATGGTACAATCGCCCTTGCGAGGGTACGCGTTCGGTATCGGATGAATCACTCGGTCTCTAATTCCATCCACGTCATTAGAAATACCTGTTCCCGCATCTCCAACCACCGTCCTCTACTGCTTACCAGGAAGATCGGGATGCGTTGACCGCCCAGTTTGACGCGGCGGAAGCTCTTCTGAAGGAGATTTGTGCTGAGACGTCAGCAGTCAAGCTCGCCGTGGAAAATCAGCAAGAAAAGGTTGACAAAGCCACAGCAGACGTTGAGGCAGCTGTGCAACAGATGAGAGAAGGAGAAACAAGGGCGCGAGATGAGATGCGAGAGATAAGAGAAGAAGTGAACAATATCCGAGAGATGATTCCAAAGGTGATAGGTTCTGTTTCCCGCGCGCAACGAACAAGAGCTCATCCCGGTCATCTAGATGATTGAAAAGAACAAGGAAGCGCAGACGCAGTCGTTAGGAGAACTACAGCAGGATGTCAAGTCCTTGAAAACGCTGTTACTAAGTCGCACACTAAGCACTTCTGCGCCCGCACCGCCCTTGCCCAGCGTCCCTCCTCGACCATCGTTACCTGCATGGCAACTGTCCAGTTCGTCCAGCAGCCCACCAAATGATACTCCCACGCCTGTACCATTCTTGGCGAACGGTAAAGGGAAGGAAGTGGAAGCAGAGGGTTGATAGCACTGTACTTACATAATGCCAACGCCAACTGTATCCCTCTCGAGCGCTCTATGCCAGTCCGACTCGTTCACTCTGAATGTTCTCGCAATTCAAAAATGTCGTCGAAGGGTTGGCGCAACCACGTCTGCCACAGGCCTCTCCCCGTCGTCCAGAGTCTGTCGACCGCGCATCTCCACCAAAACCATTAGCAGAGCGACCTGCGAAAAGTAAACTTGAAGATAGGCTCCGCGCCTCTTTCACAATCGGCGACGTGTCCAATCCCAGTACGCCCCCGGCGTCTTCCCGCGCTTCTCCTGCTCCTCAGTTTGTCGCCGAGCACCCCCTGTCCATTGGTTACCCGTTGTCACCAGCAGCAATTCCCTTGCCGACCTCTCCACCCCCGAACGGCCTAGGTTTTGACTCTGAGCCTCTTCCCTTGGACGCCTCTCTCTCCCTACCTGATCCACCATCTATTGCATTGTCCGATGCTCCAGACAAACCCGTTTCGTCAGATCCCAGGTCGAACTCGGACATTGATTCCGAACCCACCAACCATTCTTCTCCCTCAATTTCGCTCTCGCCGCACTCCCCAGCAACACCACAAGTACCAGAGCGGAGCCCGGCCGCATCCGAAGAGGACACTGAGGAATACGACCCAACCCAGTCGAATTCTATGCCCGAAGTTTCTCACAATGAAGACGATAAAGGATCAAATGCGTCTGTCATGGAGACAGCTCGTGCAGACCAACATGAATCGGGCGAAATCCCTATGCCTACTGAACCGTCTCAATCTGGGCATTCTGCTTCTGCCGATTTCGAGTCTCTTCAGGAACGACTAAGGTTGATGGAACAGCGTTTTGCTGGTCAGTAGTGACTATTTCCTCTCTTTGAGCACCCTCCCCTCATTGCGAACAGATGTATCTGCGTCATTTGCGATGCTGCAAGCTGAGAAAGAGGCCGCTGACAGGGTCCTTCAAGAAATGACATCCTTAAATGGCTGTCAAGACGCTGATGGCCTGCGCGATTATCTGCAGAATGCTCAACTCAAAGTGGAGGTGAGAAAACACGCATCTTCATTCCTCAATCTAGCTCACATATACCAGATGTTGCAAGACGAAATCACACGACTGACAGGAAAACTCATACGTGCGAAATACCTCTACCCTCGTTCTATCACGTCGTTGAGTTGTATACAGGTCAAGACGAACGGATCGAGGAACTACGCGAAACCCACCGTCTTGAATCCGGTTCTCAAACCGAGCTTGTAGACGAGCTACGTAGTCAAATACAACAAAAAGAAGCCTTTTTGAAAGCGGCCCGGAGCTCCAACTCCCAGCTTGAGGCAGACATCGCGAAGAAGAGAACCGAAACGGATCAGTTGCGCACTGAAGTTGAAAAGCTTAGTGGGTTAGCGAAGGACGAGGAAGAAAAGCGTAACAAAGCCGTCAGCCTTCTCAAGACCGTTCGGCAAAAGTTGGTAAAAGCGGAGAAAGAGCGCGAGGATGCTCTTAAGGAAGCGGCGGCAGTTAAGGAAGGTCAGAAGACTGAGCGCGACAAAGAGCAACTTGAACGCGAGAAGCTCCAAGGCGAGCTTAACAAGCTCAAGGTCGAGAAGGAGGTGTCTCTTGTGGACCTTAGGGCCCAATTCGAGAAGGACTTGATGGCGTCCAAACAGCGAAGCGAGAGAGAAATCGCCGCTCTGCGCGGCCAGTTTGAGCTCGAAATTGTTACGGCTAAGGTCTTTTCTAATCGCTCTGATTGTCTCATGCTGTGCTGACAAATGGTCTAGTCCAGCTACGAACATTTCATGAGTTTAAAAGATGCTCAAATTGATCGCCTCGAGAGGGCCACCCAATCCTTATCGGCCGAAAAAGACAATTTGTTCGATCAACTTCAGATACGGCAAGCAGAAGTCGAATCAGCTCAATCGCTACTCGAGGTTCTTCAGGGTCAGAATACTGAATTTCAATATCAAGTCCGAGAGAAAGACGGTCGCATTGCCCTTCTAAACGAGGAGCTAAGAGATTCCCGCCAGGAACAGCAATTTGGCACCCCGGACCCCTCCACATCTCCCGAGGAAGTGGCGAAGCTCCTCGTGGCGGCTGAAGCAAGGCATGAAACGAAGTTATCTGTGCTGAAGCAGAAGCTTGCCGGTATGGAAGCCGAGAGGGTGGAGGTTGAGGCCGAATGGAGACGAAAAGTCGAGGCCAAAGTACAGGAGGCACAGAGGTGGAAGTCCATGGTTGACACTGCTTCTCAGAGTCGGCAGGACGACGAGGACCGTATGCAGGGCTTACAAGTGGAGGTCGAGAAGCTCAGATCGGCCGCCCGTACACGTGACCATGAAGTCTCTCAACTTCGAGCACAGATCGACCGATTGACTCTTGACGAGGTGAGACTTGTCCCCTCTCTCATTTCCATCGCTCCGCTGAACACTACGCCATGTAGGAATCCATTAAACAGCAGATTGCTGAGCAGGTCAAGAAGATTTCCACCTTGGATCACCAATTAGAGGAGATCACAGCAAAAGAACTTCAAGTTAGGGCACATAACAAGGCATGGTGCCATTTCTTTGACAATGGATATATCGTCTCACGGGATATCACAGACTCTGCGCGAGGAGCTGCGTAAAGTGCAGTCTTCGGCCGCATTACTAGACCGTCAGCGGGGTCCTGGCGTCGGCTATTGGGGCTTCGCTAGTACCCCCGATGCCAACACTCCTATCTCCCCTGCGTCTCCTCGGTCACCTGGCGCTTCGCGACCAGAATCACCTATTACCAAGAGCAACGACGAGGACGTCAATTTAGAGTACCTAAGAAACGTCATTCTTCAATTCCTTGAACACAAGGAGATGAGGGTACGATTTTGCTGAACCTGGTGATAAGATACGTCCTGATGAAATTTGTTAAAGCCGGATCTGGTTCGCGTGTTGTCGACTATTCTGCGATTCACACCACAAGAAACCCGCCGGCTCGTCGCCAAAGTATGACCGTGCATCCCTTGTGTCGGAACGATGGGGTACGGTGCCTTTACACTAGTTTGTTGTTTACCCTTCACATACATCTAAATACCCCGCATATCTTGTAATCTGGCAATGCTTCTTTAATTTATGTTGTCTTGCTATATTCTTGTGGGTTGACTCATACTTGTTTGACATGTCAAGCCAAGGCGGACCACTTGACGGCTCTCTGTGAAGTTCCAGTAAAACTGATCTTGGCTACTGCAGCTACGGACAGAATACAATACAATACAAGAGAGAGCTATCAACTTCCGGACGATGAACAAATTCGTCGTCCCTCCTAGCTCCTTGAGAACGCTCAGCGCCGAGGGAGCAATAATGACACGGCAATCGCCGGAGTCAGTACTGAAGTCCAATTAATCTAGTCGCGCAATATAGTGTACGGCATAATAGCGTGTACGGTCATCGCATGAGGGCAGAAGCAGCAGGGCCCGCGGCATATGAGAACAGTGGCGAAAAGCCGCATTACGCTGTAATTTCACAGACAAAATGATGTCCCGAAAGAATTAATTTCAACCCTATGAGCGAAGCAAAGCAGTTCTTATAGCACCGTGAGCAGACTCGGAGGTACCGGGGTGTTGCATTTCATGTTTGTTTTCGAGAAACTTTGGGTTGTGCATTGAGTAGCCAAGCAACAGATTTCTCCAAGGGCTGAAACTGGGGCCTGTATGAACGAAAAAGGGATGATCGACTCTGGAAACAAGACAAAAAGGGTGAAGAAGTGAACGTCGTTGCGAAGAGGTCAATGCAGTCAATGCAACCCGATGCTCTGCGAACTGCTGGGAGGTGACAAAATCGAGCCCGACGAGACCTTGAACAAAGAATAACAGTCTAGAGTGATCTCAGGGTAGAACGGGTTCATCTCAAAAGAGAACATTTGCGAGCACCACCGAAACTGGGGTTGTGAATATGTGATTGGATTGATCTTCAACTTCAGGAGACGTAGGTGGGTGGGTATGATTAGTTTCTACCCGATGACTTGATCTCATCACGATGATTTCACGTGAGTCATGAAACAAGTGAACATTTTTATTGGAACACCTCACAATTAGCATCCGTACCGGCTCTGGCTGCGTACATCTTCACAAGGCTCAAGCCTGACGTCCCTTCCAACGTTTTAGCATAGGCATCCACCTGACCCAATAGCAGCATGCTCTCTAGACGACTCGGTTCGGAGGGTATCTTGAACAGGCGACTGACGTCCTCTTCTGGGAGTGGGGCCAGCCCTTGAGCCACTCTATTAGCGTTCTCCTCCCTCCGCTTCGCAACGTAAGCTTCCGCGCGCGCTTTTTCGCGAGTAATCTGGCGAATGTGATACGCGAGATTTCCCTCCTCGGTTTTGTAATTATCAATTGCCTCGACAACGTTCTCGAGATTTTTTGTGAGAGTAGGATTGCCGAGATCCAGTGTGGAATACAAGGAAGATAGGGATGCACGGTGTGCGTCGGAATGGAGTGGCTGCGTTAAGGACGTGGGGCGGGGTTCAGAGAGAGCGGTGACAAAGGAGCTTAATAGAGGATTGGTCCTTATTTTCAAAGGAAGTTCCTCCAGAATGGAGGTGAACGTCAGTTTATGGTTGGCCATGCTGTAGACATGGGTACATTGAAGGTCAGGAGCTGGGCGCACGGAAAAAGACAAATGACAACTCACGACTTGGAACTGAATGGAGCTTTTCGGTAGGCCTGGAGGAAGTCTTTTGAGAGTCTGAATGCACGGAAAGAGGCATTTCCTCTTTTAGATTGAGAGATATCTGACGCAGCCCAAAGAACTGTCGGCTCCCGTGCCTATACAACAACCAAAGAAGGTTACCATGCACAACTACGACACCCCCATGCCGGAGTTTTCCTTGGTGGATAACTTGAGTGTCGACGAGAGTCTGGCTGAAGAAGGCCCCCATCGTCGTAGACTGGTAGAAGCCCACAATACTGTCATCGGCGCGTACCTCCTTGAGCGCACGAAGCATTGAAGTCTGGTAGCGACCTGACAAAATAGGTATGCATGACACTTAAATATAGCATAAGAGACCCAAGAGCGTACTTTTCGTTTTTGATGACTTTTCATCGTCGTCTCCTGAACTGTGTGGTAAGGGGAAAGAATTTGTCACCTCCAAAACACCATCGAGGTCCAGTCCGAGAAGTAGACCGTGGACGACTGTGTGGGACTCGGAGCTTTGTTTGATGATTTTCGAAACGACCTAAAGGATCGAATTTTTGTCAAGCGGGATGAGAGGCAATTGCGGCTGGACAAACCAGTCCTTCAAGCTGGACCATGCTGAGTGGAATTTCAGCCTCGATATCGATGAGTTTGGACATTGAAGCAGGAATGGGTTCATGTATAGGCACCGCTGGGGCTGATGCCGCCTGAGGTGCTGGCAATGATGCCGCTATGGCAGCGGCCATAGAAGTGGCCATGGTGGTGGCTCTGTCGAGAGGGATAATTAGTCTGCGGCGCTGTACCGGCACCACTCCGGCACTTCCGGAACCCGGAACATAGTGGAACTGGAACTGTCAAAATAACACAACTCGCAATCGCACCTTGACCTCGTCCTTGTATCATCACTCATCCATGGGCCCCTCTCGTACTGCCCGTCTATATTTCCTACTCGTCTTGGATCTCATTTTCTTTGTACTCGAAATTACCATCGGTCAATCTCCATTCGCCGTCTTTCCCTTTCGCTGCTAATCAATCCCTCTCACCCAGGTTATGCTGTTGGCTCTCTTGCCCTCGTTGCCGACAGCTTCCACATGCTCAAGTACTTCCTTAGTCCCCTCTTACCCATAAATCTTTAATTTCACCTTCTTTTTTAGCGATGTAGTCAGCTTGATCATAGCACTCTATGCTATCAAGGTTAGCTCCCTTCGATCTGCATTTGCCCAAGCCCGCTAACTTTGACGTAGCTCACTGCAAGCTCAACTCCAACCACGCAATACACTTACGGTTGGCATAGAGCGGAGATTCTTGCGGCCCTCGTCAACGGCGTCTTTCTATTGGCCCTTTGCTTCACCATAACCCTCGAAGCAGTGGAGCGTTTCTTCAGCACGCCAGGTGTGCCTTATATCTTGCTCGGTTTGATCCACACTTATTGGGTCACAGATATCTCCAATCCTAAGCTCATAGTTGTGGTGGGGTCTTTCGGGCTAATATCAAATCTCATTGGCCTCTCTTTGTTTCGTGGTCAGTCCTATGTTGTGGCTGGTCTGCCTTTAGCTGATTGTATCACAGAACATACCCATACCCATGACCACTCGGCAAAATCATCCAAGGCTCCCAGCATTCGCTCCGCTACATTCGAGTCCGTTCCACCTGTCGCATCTCCTGTCGCAGTCCGCCAAGCACGTCCACCCGCACATCACAATGGCTCTTACTCGTCATTATATGGTCATCCAGCGGCTACCCGGGCGTCTTTCGTACAGACGGCCAACGATATTGCCCGAGGTTCTTCCCCTGCACCCGCTGATCGTACACACAAGCACCGGACCCGATCCTCTATGGATTTGTGGACCCAAGATTCCGCTATCATAAGCAGCCCCCCATATGGACGCGAAGAACACGAGACACCCCGTGCCGAGGTTCAAGCTGCCATATCAGCGAGTGCTCCCCATGAACAGACTAGTCTACTCCAGCGGCCACCTGTCACCTACTCCACTTCCGCCATATCCGCTTCTGGGAAGCTGTCGTCTCCTGGTCACGCGGGTCATGGCCATTCTCACAGTCATTCCCACAGTGGCTCCATGAATATGAGGGCTCTGCTCTTGCATGTCCTTGGCGATGCTTTGGGAAACGTTGGAGTTATCGCGACAGGGCTTATCATTTGGCTGACTTCCTGGAGCTTCAAGTACTATTGTGACCCTATCATCAGCTTGATCATCACCGCTATCATTTGCCACTCTGCGTTACCCCTTGGTAATTTCTCTGCTTTTCATTGCTCCACGCCGTCTTAACATGGTTTATCCAGTCCGTAGTACATCCTTCATCTTACTTCAGGGCGTACCTCCCGAGGTCTCATTGGAAGATGTCAAAGCCGAGATCCTTGCCGTCAGGAGCGTGCTCTCCGTCCACGAACTGCATATATGGCAGCTCTCAGAAACCAAGATAATTGCCTCTGTCCATATAAACGTTTCTCGCGAAGTAGACTTCATGCAGGTAGCGTCCGATATTCGGCAGATCTTAGTCCAGCACGGAATACATTCGAGCACGATACAACCCGAGTATCACCCAGTCCGTGATACTATGCCAGAAGAAAGTTCGAAAGTACGCCATACCCAACAAAGCATGATGTCTGCTCGACTGATTCTCTGCCCTTCACAGATCATGAATTGCCTCATATCATGTCCGCCTGACAGCGCATGTTGCGTGGATCACGCATGTTGTCGTAAGTTAGAAGGAAAACACTCTCGTTGCGCACATCATATGTTAATCCTGTTTTATCAGCCTCGTATCCCGCAACCCCACCAGAACAATTTCCAGAACATCCCCCAGAACCATAGTTACCCCACAATGCAGTAGCACTCGATAAATTTGTCTATCTCTGTTACAAGGAATCTTGACGTAGACAGAAACCCCCGACAGTCTTCGTGATCCACAGCCATCTGGAGTCATCCCAACCCACTAGGCTTGTAATCCGTGGAACTAACCTCATACTTGTTACTAAGAAATGATATGTGATTGATCACGTAAAATCGAATATGCTGGAGAACAGATAGATGTGCAAACAACGCGATCAGCACCTCGAAACCGGGTGGCGTACAGCCACCAACATCATCTACGAGCGATGCGAGGGAAATGATACAGCAGCAGTTTGCATCACCATCAGTGTCATGAAAGTCCTTATTGTTCCAACGAACAACGCCGGCCAACTATCACGCACTCTCACAGCAAATTTCCCGCAAATTTCCCGCAATCAGTAAGACTATGCGTGTGAGTGTATTTATAAAATTTTGATTGCTGAAAAAATGCGCGAAAAAAGCCGATGCGACACACATACAGCCAAAGTATTTCCGACCACGATCAAATTTCTGTCTTGAAGACGGGGAAACTCGTGACGAACATTTGTGACGACATTAGTCGTTGGGCGATTTGTTTCCCCTTCGAGCTACTTTTTCTATGACGCAGATCCAGGGCGAGTCTGCTCGCCATGGAAGAACTCGACGAACCGAGTGGGTAAACTTGTTCACCGCTGGTTGTGAACAAGGCCCGTTCCAATTGCAGCGCCGCCATCAAGGACGAAGATATGATGGCGATGAGGAGTTCCAAGTCACCGGCCATGGGCTGTCCAAGCTTGAGATTGTCGAACGTGTCTATGAGGGACGGTAGAACGTTGTGCAAAAATATGGGTAACAGTGGCGGTGTCCGCGGAGCCCGAGGCGTCGCGAGGACAAAGACGGCTAAGCGTTTGGCGGCGTCCGCGGTCGCGTCCGTCTTGATGAACATGTTGAGCTCCAACCAGAATGTTTGGAGGAACTCAGTTGCGGGCGTTTCAGCTAGACATGCGGCGACATTGAGGAACGGAGGTTTGCCCGATTGAATCAGGGCAAGCGCATTTCGGATGGCCGTAGGAGTTTGGTCGGCCAAGTGGAGGGATGAGCTATTCAGGGTCGGCTCTTCATGACAGGGTAAGCGGGGGAGACTCGGAAGGCAGGGATAAAGATAGCGAACCGGAGACGATGATTCCCGTCGCCTTGATGACTTCTTGCCGTAGAGTCGCGACATCGAAAGGCTGGGCACCTCCCCGCCATTCTGACAACAGCCTGACGACACTGGGTCCACAGAGAGTCAATACAGGCCGCGGGAGTTTTGGCGATAAAATAACAGTGCGCAGAACATTGAGGTGTTGGGTCGACTGGAACCTGATTTGAGTCAGTTGTCATAGTTACGCTAATAAGAAGAGTTTCCACCTTGCAAATCTGATATGTCTCACAAGAGCCAGTACAATTCCAGGAAGAGTCCACCCAAGTAGTGGACCCAAAAAGTAGGATATCCCATTGTTGAGCACGTCGGCGTCAAGTTTGCGATCTGCGGCAGCCCGTAGGAACACTGTCGCAGCGATTGCCAGTAGGGTCTTTGGACGCGTTGAACTGAAGAGAGCGATCTTATAGTAAAAGGCCAGAAGACTCGGTAGGTGACTTACCGAAGAACTCCATCTTCGATGCCCTCGCTGTTTTTATCAAATAACGCCTTGGACCATGTCTTGAAAGCTCGGACCTCGGCTGTAGGCGCCGATAGCATAACAACAGCATCGGCTCTTCGAAGATAACTTGTGTCAAGGGGCTTGTTCTTGTGTTTCAGTGTGTCTGAGATCTGGAGGCATCGATTTGGTTGAGAATTCGGGTAATTTGGTTATTTACCTTGAATCTAGCTATTGCTAGCTGCGCGAATAAGACAACATCGCCAAGATTGCCGACAGCGCTTTGAGGATCACCTGAGAGCGGTGACTACAACTACCATTTCGAGACATTCCTCCACGTACCAACAGCTTCACAATCATACTCTTCCACGAAAGCTAGGGCACTTGCTACCAACGTGGGCAACTCGACATGCAAGGAAACCAGGTCAAGAGCAGCCTCGTTAGCTGAGAGAACCCTCGAGATGTGGCCAAGAGTCTCAACGTCGAGACTGGATGAAGCAGTTTGAAAGCGCTTATAGCCAAATCAGCGCATTACACAGGGGGATTTCTCCAAGAAGCATACTTTCCGGACTATTTCAGCGAACGTTGCATGGGATATTGGGTCCGAGTAAACCCTTTGCAGAAGTGCTTGTGTGTCAGTTGCACTCAAATCAGAAGAGAACTTCTGATTCAGATGATGCTATTTCTTGTTGTGAGCCATCGTTACGAGGGATATAAGCCACTTACAGAGAAATCGGCTCCGGCTTCACGTGCTTCAGTTTGTAGACGGGATGGTGTCTCACTAGATAGGCCGGGATCTATTCTGACAGCGAAGGTCTGATCGAGGAGACCAGAGGAGAGTAACTGATATGTAAAGGCACGCGTGAATGACACTGGCCTACGTAGACGGTATCAGGAATGCTATCGAATAAAGGGAGCATTACGCTTCACCTGTCTGCATTCTCGAGCGATTGGCCCGTCCCTACGAGAGACCACGTGTTCTCATAGTGTGTTAACGAAGAAGAGAGAGGGTCTCCGAGGGCAAGCGCGCCCCAAGCTTCCCGCAGGGCAGCCCGCTGAACAGAAGACGTGAGCTCGAGAAACCAAAACGCCAACCGAGAAACGAACGTATTCTGTAGCGGGTATTTTATCCGTTCCTAAAGCCCGTTCACACGAAACCAACAAGCTCGGAAGCTGTTACGACTGTTCTTCAGCGAAGGAGCACAAAGCACAGAGCGAGCGACATACTTACACGGCCAGCGAGGAAGGCGTTCCACAACGAGAGCGGACGTTTGCTCGTCACGTGTGACAAGTCTACCGATAGACAGGTGACAGCGGATTGGAAAAGTTGAATGAAAAACCTTTGCAACGACCACGCAGTCGCCCGAAAAGTCGCAACCAGTAACGCGGTGGCATGACTATCGTGTCCCGATCCATATGCCTTATCTCGATTGGTGATCTAGATGTGGTAGTAGGGGTATGCTTCATAAGAGTGGCTAATAGATATCTCCACAGAGCCAACTCACCAAATGAAAAAGGAGGAGACTACAGGTCGTAATGTCATTCTCGAGGCCTGGTCCCAGGATGTCGGCTTGTCCAAAGGACGACCGCGTGCTAGGTACCGATCCCAGCGATGTTAAGTCCGTATTTTCACCCAGGAAAAGACTCAAAGAAAGTGCCAAATTCTCAAGAGGGTGTCTCAAGGTATGGTCGAGCACAAATACATGGTGCAGTAGGTCCTTGATGTTTTGTATGCACTCTAGGGCCAGCGCTCCGGATACATTTGGGAAGTTTGGCGTTGGATAAATCAACAACATAACAAGATTCCCAACAGGAGCTACGACTCGCTGGAAGTGACGAGCCGGAAGCAATGGGTCGTAAGTCGACCTTAGTAGTTCCAAAGCATCTCGAATCGTGCCCAGGGCAAGATCTGGGTCCTCTGGGAGCAAGGTCCCAGGAGACGCCGAGGGGTCTAACCAAAGACTAGCTTCCTGGATGGTCTTGCACAGAAGACTTAGGGTGGCTGGTTCGCGCAGTGCCCTAGATCGGGCAGCAAGGAGAAACGTTGCCGTGAAGGTGGGAAGAGATACGAGTCGACGTTGTATGGCCTCCTTCAGGTATGCTTGTAGCACAGCGTCCCCCGGATAATATTCAAAGAGGATCAGTACTGAACCTGGAAAGAGTTCAGCACGCTGTTCTGCCTGTTCAACAACACAAATTACTGACTAGTGATCTCCGCCTCTAAGCCCGCCAATGCGAGAGTATGTGGTGCATTCCCGCGCCATAAAAACATCTGGCACAAGCTAACCCACTGACAGCGAAAAATATCAAAAATGGGGTTCTTCTTTGGAGATGTAAGGCCCTGATCACTCGCCTTTGCGGGGAACAGGCCGCTTTGAAACGCATTCCGAGTCAGGTCTGCGAGGGACATTTGAGGCGCCGATCAGTTACGTTGATTGTGAACCTCAGTCGGGAACAATGATAACCGTTGTCTGAAGCGAGTTTTTCTTAATCACTGAAGTTTCTATTGACGCTGCCACTGTTGGGTGTTGTATTGGTGGTACGGTTATACAAAGGGACGTGTGAGACCCCAAGAATGCCCCCATGATTACGTGATAGAGAGTCCCCGCGTGACAATGCATGTAGCACCAACACCCAACACCCAGCTGAATGGTTACGGTTTCTGAAGACAAAGGTGCTTGTAAAAAAAGTGGGTGATGCACAGCTCCAAACCCGACCTACCATCCATTTATGTAGTGGGTCAGTCGTTTATACCTTCTCACTGTGACTCCCGCTCTAGGCGACAAAGGCGTAATGGTCGCATAGTTGGCCGGAAGCGTGTGCGGCATAATCTCCGAAATAATCGTCGGCGTGTCCACTAGGATATTCGTACTAGTTTGATCGCGGATTAGTAGACGATCGGGCAACTAGAGTCCTTCGCAAAGCAACATACGACAAACCGGCTTCGATTCCGTGATGACGAACACAGTAATAGTAGGATACGTTTGCATTCTGCATGAACGTGACCCTCTCTTGGGGTCGAATAATGAGCATCACTCCATTGTCGCGACCACGGGGATCAGGACCCCAGGCTTCCAAGGTGGCAGTCCATTCCGTGTTGTTCAGGAACCGGAAGGCGACATCATAATTGCAGGACATTTGGCGATTGTGGCTGAAAGATGTCGAGGAGGGAAAGTACGATGAGGGCGGTTCTGCCAAATTTCTCGTCCTTTTAAGAATATTGTGGCCATGTTCCGTGGTGAGGCAGTTGTTGTCATTCCTGCGGGAGGCGATGCTGTGTGTGTTGTTGACATTCGTCCGGGGAACGGCACGAGGATGCACGACGTGACGATCTTGTTCGTTTGCTCACCACGCGGTTTCTCCAGCTCGAACCGAGAAAATAAGAAACGAGTCCCGTCCAATTTGAAGCCAGTTAGGCGACAAGGGCATGTCAATTGCATGAGACGTCAAGAAGGGTGGTATACCGTGAAGTAGGTACAAGAACGAGGACATTGTAAACGCACATCTAGGCAGAACCCATAGTACGAGCATCGATATCATAATCAGATCACCAGCCCAGAGACAACTTGGGGAATGGCCTCTTCATGAAATTAACCTTCAGAACGACGCAAAACAAATCCTCGTCATCTACAGTGTAGCCACGTGCATCAATGGTGAACTTGGCTGATAAAGACAAGGTTAAAATAATACGAAGCACTGCAAGAATATGGGCAACTCACCCTTCGGAATCTCCTTGGGGAGAGCAACAATTTGCTTAACCACATACCGTCCCTCTTGAACAGGACATTGAACATCGACGTTCGCATTGCGCCTAGAAAAAAGTTCAGCCGGTATTTCAGGCGCATTCAACGTTGCAAAAACATACGCCTCCTCGCATAAATCGAATTCCTTCTTCAATAACTTGACAAGGCCAAGTTTTACTGTCACATCTGCCCATGCGCCCTCCTGAAAGAAGTATCACCAATGAGTGTGTAAGAGACTGGTGCCTGCGAACGCACTTCAATCTCTTTCTCAGCG
>Ga0137397_10000345_pt1 | contig 31539 bp, 44 predicted proteins | sample czorhiz116metaG_FD_106658 | JGI IMG/M metagenome (GOLD analysis project Ga0137397, IMG submission 106658) | Vadose zone soil microbial communities from Angelo Coast Range Reserve, California, USA - czorhiz1.16 metaG | ecosystem: Environmental > Terrestrial > Soil > Vadose zone | place: USA... | reverse complement strand
GCGAGGGTTCGGCGTCTCCATCCCGGACTCTGTCTTCGAATCGGGCAATGACACAGACGCCTTCCCATCGGGAGCAGTTGCTGTCACTGGCATGACGTCCGACTTTTCCTCGGCGTCTCTTGGCCCGAGCACGAAGGGCGTGATACCGTAAGTTTGGGGAAGGTCCTTGTCCAGGCGTGATCGAGGCGTCGAGAGATCCGGTATGGTGCTGACGTCGGGCATAAAGCGGCGCGTGCCGAGGTAGAGCAAGAGATTCGCAAAACCTAAAAGACGGGGGGCATCAGATCAGATCAGGGGTGGGGGTAGCGTGGAGTGCGTGCGCATCGGCGAGAAGGAAGGACAGACCTCCGAGCGCGAATATCAAGTCAGCCAGGAAGGTGAAACCGTGCGGCACGCGGGCACCGGCGTAGCTCGCGAAGCGCGCTATTGAGATTGGGACGATGAGCACGGTGTATGTCACCTAAAAGCAATCGTCCGGTTTAACGGACTCGTCTCGAAAATTCGAACTCGGGGCGAAACACGTACGGGATACCTGGAAACGAATGAATAAACGATGGCCGCAAGGGGTATACGAATCGACCGTACCACACGATTATTGCGGCCAGCTTGACGGTGCACGAATCAAGGTAATCTCTTACAAACGCAAGCTGCCAGCTTTCGCTACGAGGGATCCATCGAAGAGACCATTTTCCCGTGGTGTCGTGGATAAGGTTTCCTCGGACGCGAAGAAGGACGATAACGTAAAGCACGAAGCTAAAGAACGCGGACGTCCATTCCTGAACAGAAGGTACGCCGTTAACATGGATACCGGTGGCCCGTCGCGCCCCTTAGAGACAACACTCACAAGCATGTATTCTAGGAAAGTCTGTGCGGCAGGGTACTGCTCTGTGATCCAGCACCTTCCTTGAGAATTAGCAGGGGGTTGATCGGGACATGCAATGTGCGACATACCAGAATCCGGAGGGACCAAAGTATGGACCTCGATCTTTCTTTTGGATCGTCAAAGGACCGATAGCGACGACAAAGACGACGAGGGCCCATCCCAGGACAAGTGTGAACCACTTGCTCTGCGCCGTTGGGCGCCTTCGCAAGAACAGGAGAAAGAAGGCATGTAGCGCGAGCGCAAATGACCTGGAAAACAAGCAAAGTCAAAGGCCACGTCACCACAGAAGCACGATTCTCACCAGACAGCCGTACCGACGTTTCCAGCTTGCTTGACACCGCCTGGAATATGATGACAAGGAGTCGTGAAGCTGTTAGGCTATGAACTATGCGACGTTGGAGCGGACGCACCTTGAACACTGCATAGAGTCCCGGGGGAGACCCCACGCAGAGACACCCACCGGACATTGAAGATGGTACCAATGGATTGCAAGAGATTAGACGCGATTAGAGAACCAAAAATGAGCGGGATGTGGGTACGGTCTCCAAGGCGCGAAGGTGGATGGATAACATTGATCTGAGGGAACCTCAGCTCAAGTTCTCGTAAAGGAAAGACGCCCGCTCACAAGAAGTAGTATTATCACAGAGAACGCCGAAAGAAATGCCCCCCCAACGATTGTCTACGAGTGGAAGAGAGAAATAGCAGCCAGTAAGCGATGCGCCGCGTGCTGCGAGAACCCGAACACACGGATATGAAGCCACTCTCAAAGCTCGTGTAAGGCACCGCTTGAGGAGAAGGATAGTAGATTATCGAACTGGTTGTATTGGCTGCTTGGCGTCTTGATAAGGCGACGCCCATGGGTCAAAGAGAGAGGAGAACGACCAGTCGCCCCCGTCGTAGAGAAAGTGAAAGGAAGGAAAGACAACCAAACCAACCAACCCGAGACCCGCTCAAGAAGGTAAATGTAAATGCCACCTGCTACCCTGAGAGATGTGATATTCGTTGGCAAGATGAGGTCCTTCTATGTATGCAACGGGCCTGAGACGGGTATCTGATCACGGTAGGTCAGTACCCGGCCTCCGAGTCGGTCCTTGTTTGTTGCCGTCTATTCCTCAGGGGACAAAGCTCCCAGCGCCCAAGGGTTGCTATATATCATTGTGACTTTCGATCTCAGTAACAGAGTGGAATCAAACGCATTTCCATCTCAACCCGAGGCGACCGATGTTATCCGTTGAAAGTGGAAAGTTAAAACTGCAGCTTTGATGGTGATGTGTGATGTGTGTACAGCCGGACACCCCATTGCACCGCTACCCACGACGATATCGCGCTCTAAAATATCTATTTGAACCAACAATCGGTTTCCTCGAATCGGCATCCCGCTCCCGCTTGTTCGTGTCGAACGTGATGAAGGCGATGATGGGGCGTCATATCACTATCTCTGCTGCTTTGCCGACTACAGTGGCAGACCATATAGTAGCTCCGAGGATCTGTTGGCTATCCCCGTACCACCCGCCCTTCCGCCAGCTTCCACAACTGATTCCCGCGGAAGGCGACTTGCACCGGCTGTTTGAGGCGATGATCTCGTCCTACGACCAATCAGGTAAGTCCAGAGTGAATGAGCAGGCGTTGCCCATCGGAGGTGGACATGTTTGAGTATCTGTGGATACATGTACTACGCTTACAGGCTTAAGTCGCTCATCTCCCCTAGCTTGGCCATGGAAGATACGAACGGCCTCCCACTGGTTGATTACATTTTCCCTAATCGTCGCTGTGTTCTATGACCAAGTTTTGGTCGCGTTCTTCAATGTAGCTTTGATGACGTTCTACATTACAGATGATATCTGTGTGACTTGCTTTCTCGACTGAATCACGCCATTCGTCCATCGAGAAGGACCTTGAGCTGCTGCCGTGGGTAGCTGTGTAGTACGCCAGTGCGCAAATGGCTAATTGCCCGAGCCGCGCAAAGTTCAGGAACTTCATCTACGAAAAGATGGCGGTTCTTTTTTCACGGAAATCTCAAAAGAAAACAAAACAGAAACCATCCTCATCCTAGTGGTCTGATAAAACCCCCATAAGTGTAATTAGCACGTGACCACCAATTCGAACAACAAATTAAAGTCGCCGTGCATCGCGACTCGCACCTCTCTCGCACGTTCTCTAACTTTTTTGGCCGAGGACGCTCATAATCACGCCCATATACCATTTTGCGGTTATATTGGCGTCTCAGAACGAATGGCAGTGGCAGGAGGTGCTCATGCGACGACGACGATGAAACCGCGGCCAGTGAGTCGTTCCCCAGAACGCCGAACGATGTGCGACCGGATGCGCCGCCCAGTATTTTCTAAACACCGTATGTTTCTAGTATCCTTATATGTATGCTGGGAAGGCGTGTGTTTCCGGGCATGGGAGATCACCATTTACGGCGCTGTGCTAGAGCGTGAGATCGACGACGCCACGCCGTACTGACCGTTTCCTATTCGTCGCCGCTGCATATCCAGCCGGAAGTTAAGAGCCAAGTTGATCATTGTGTTATTTCTACTGCACGGCCCGCTCCTCTCGACAAACATCGCCACAGGGGAGCGTACGTGTCACCTGCAGCGAAGTCTTGTCTCACGTTCTGCTTTCAGGCTTGCCATGCTCTGGACCTGGCCCAATTAGGGACACGTCAATAATCTATCTTCTGCTGACTTTTACGAGGGTCCCCGGCAATGGAAAGCAGTGTGGTGAGTCTTGCCGTTGTGTGAGCATTTCATCCTGACCCAAATAAAAAAAAGCCCTTGAACTCCCCCTTACGTGTCACGTTCTCGAATCATATTTCTCTCGTACAGGTCCTAGCCACGTACTCTCATTTGATTATCTTATACTGGTATCCGCAACCCCACGTAAGCGTCCTCCACGCTTCAGCTTTGATGCCAAACTCCTGTCAGACGCTTGGACGAACTATACCCGCCAGTAGTGGCGAATCAGCCGGGCTGTTGCAGGTACCATTCCAAGATAATGGCACTTCAGTGCACGCGACATCACCGGGTGTATCGAAGATTGGCTCGCGCACCCGTGGGCAGGTGTTCTCGGACACACTAAATTCGACGTACTTGCCAGCGCAAGACAGTACTCCCTCCTGACACAAACGTCCGACCGAGGCGAATGACATATTATGCAAACATGTCTGTTCATAGCGCCCAGGCGACTTGCTAGGAAGACGAAAAATCTGTCGCCAAGCGGTAATGAGAAAGGGCCGATCGGCTAAGCTTGTGGCACGCTACAAGAGCCCGAGGATTACGGGGATCGCGAAATATTACAGCGGCGACATCTCAGCTATTTTCTAATGAACGGAACTATGGGCATCGAGAAGCAGAATATATGAGATGAATATTTCGTCGGTATGTCGGTATGTCTAAGGACCCGATGGAGTGAGGCGAGGCGACCGGAACTCAAGAGGGAGAAATCGGCGATGCCTATGCCAGCGAGGGAACGACGAGAAACCCGCTAATGTCGTTATATAACGGGGGTGTACGCAGGTATGGTTCATGCGACAAGTACGCATCATATGGCATACCACGCCTGCTAGAGAGGTCGGGAAGTTTTTCGGGCTTACGACAACACAGGAGCGCCGCCATGGCCTCAGTTCAATGTTCGTGTCCTATTTAAGGCAAAGCAAGCGGTGTCCCAGACTCCCATTGGAAGCATCACTTCCTGATTGACGCCGCCTGCACCTACGCAAAGCGGGCATTTCAGCAGCACTCTAGGTCCTGGGCCAGTCGACGCCCTAGAGAAATAGGAAAGCCGATGTAGTTTTGAGAAACGCGTTCTCATCGTTTATGCCTGATGGGGCCCAGAACGGTCTCAAGCCATAAAGGGGCCGAACATCCAGTCGAGGCTCCGATCCAATCAGGAGCCTGGGTTTATCTGAAACTGTCACGAGAGGGTCGAGGGTGGTCGATGTTGATGTGCGCCTGGGTGACCTGGGTCCTGATATGCGAGGAAAGCTCGATTGGGGTCGACACGTTGGGGTCTACGGGTGCCAACTGTGCCGGCGGTGCCATAAGTGCCCCATGCCAGAATGATAGACATCGCTTGCTGCGCGGCCACCCATCTTCAGTGAGCCCAGACCCAAAGGACTTTATAAAATCATAGATGTCTGGCACCTCAGTCATATAGCAACTTTCCAAACCTCAAGTGCCAGAGCGACAACAGAACCCAATGGCCGCACCATCGCAACCCGTTTTCGGACGGTCCGGACCGTCATACCACGTGGTCTCCAAATCAGGCAAAGTGAGTTTTCGAGGCCAGATGTTCAACGCGAGGCTCAACCGTTGAGAACAGAGACCATCTCACATAGCATCAAAATCCTCTCCTTCGTCCTCCTCTCATCCCAAATGGCTTCCAATAAACCATCAGGCGCTCCTTTTTCGCCTAGCTCGACACCTAAGTACGTCCATCCCCCCCGCTTCTCAACCGCTCGACCCACAGATTTTCTCAATCTTTCTTTCCCCCATCCACTCGTCCATCCGTTCGATCTTACAGGTATCTGAACGACTTTAGCAAAGCACTCGCGAGCGAAGTTCGTATCCTACTCCAAGAGGTCGGAAAGCTCCGAGATGAGCGACGTGCACTGCAGCAGTACGTTCCAAACATCCTCATCTTCCGAAACCCTCTAACCACGCCCTCGACAATCCCCGCAGCGAGATCGCAGAGCTGATGGCAGTCAAAGCCAAGCACAGCGCCGGCGGCGAGTACTCCCCGGACTGGCGCCCCAAGGTGATCTACACCCACCCAATCTCTTGCCCGATGATGGCCCATCACTCACCCTCATCCCTCCCTCCCCACTCCAGTACCTGCCAGAAGAGCTCATGCCGCCACCACCACCGGGACATCCGGGACCTCCCGGACTTCCCGGGCCTCCGGGGCCTCCTCCCCCACCCCTCGAAGAACTCCCTCCAGAGGAGCCCGCCCGTGCCGGCTGGCGCACCGTTCACAAACGCTCCGAACCCGGCTTTAGGCGAAGGCGAAAGGCAGCCGCTGAGGGCGGACCCATACTGCACCCTGCACCCCCTGCCATCGAGGCCCCGCGCCCGGAACTGCCCTCGTGGGCTCAGTGGAGACGTAAGCACACGCTTCGCAGAAGGCCGTAGTCTTTGATAATGACACTCGTATTTTTCCCCCGCAGCAAATCCTAACATACAACCTGTCGTCCGAAACCAGACGCCATCGCAGGCTGTTGTGCAGACGCCACCCCCTCGTCAGGGTCTCTTCGGTAGGTGTCCCTCCAGTTGTACATGTAGTCTCAGTTCATTCGCGCTGACATCCGTATGCAGGCCCCTCAACACCTCCTCCATCGTGAACTGAGCGATATATGTATTCGGAATGGAAGTACACGTATTTCCCACGCCTGATTCGTCTCCCCCCTTTTTTTGTTCTATTTCAACTTGTATGCTTGTAGCTTAGGCGCCACGAATTCGAACTGTGTTTCCCAAATTATTCTCAGTTGTTGTAAATGTATGTTTCACTCCAGATGGGTCGTAGCTGGATATCTACGCTACGCCATACTGGGGAGGGGCAGGGGAGGGAGCATTGAATATAGTTGATTAGCATATAAATGGTGTTTGGATGAGTCGATAATATACATGTGGATGCAAGAAAGGTCCATGGGAAATATATACAGCCCACTTGATTTATGCATGTGTTGCGGTACATTTCTAAACATTGCCGAGCCCCATGCTACTATGAACGAGAATGCAGTTAAATGATTGCAGTTTGTATGCTTGAGAGGTTGGGAAAGTGGAAAAAAAAATTGCGGCGCGTTGGGGATGAGATATCAACTCGACCCATCACGGAGTTCGATTCGTACAAAGAGTGTCGAGAAGAGATACTGCGACACGTGCGCATCATACAGCGGCAAATGACGGAACCCTAAAATCAAAAAAGAGTCGTATCAACCCTTGATCCTGCGTTCAAAGATATATCATACCTTCGCGAAGGCACGCCAGCGACACGCAGTGAACAGCCAGCGCCTCGTTCTCATCGTCGCCGCCCTCGCGCACCGCAAAGCGCACAAACACAAGCTCGCGCATGTCGCCCAGAACCTCGAACGGCAGACTGAGCGTCTCCTCCCACACCGGGTTGAAGCCGTTGTTCTTGACCGTGCTCGTGCGGTACGATACCTGGAGAGCGGACGTGCTCACAGGCGGCGAAGAAAAAAGGCCCCAGTCGGGGAAGTGCACCGAGACCTCGACGTATGGGTCGATAGCGGATTTGTCGAAAATCTCGCGACCATGCCCGTCTTTTGGGAGCGGGAGCTGTTGGGCCGAGATCACCTGCTCGTACCCACGTGCATCAGGTAGGGCTCGGGGGGAACATGAGGTAAGGGATGAGTACGCACAGTGATGTCGAGGAAATGCCGGGTTCGTTTGTTGAGCAAGCTCTTATCCTGTGTCCGGAGAGCAAGTGGCTTGAGAACGTATCCCGATCGGCCGTTACGCTGGAACATCGCATGATTGATAATGCAGCCCAAGTCTGCTCGTTTGTGAGTGAATAGCCTATCGTCGACCTCAGGCCGAACTCACCATAGGTTTGCCAGTTGAGAGCGACAAGTTGGACCCCGGCACTCCAGTACTGCAGAGGCACGAAATTCGTGGATGAAACGCGTGTGCCCTTTGGATATATTCGCACAAGATGTGTGCGGTTGTGCTTGAAAAGATCAAGCACGCCATCGCGCTTAAACATCTTGTTGGCCGTCCTTTCCGAGAGAGAGAACATGTGTTCCGGTGCATAATGTTCCTTCTTGTTGATCCCACGGCATTTGACCCCAACCGTATATACCAGCATCGAGACAAGGGACACCGACATTCGGACCTTCACTTTGTCGCCATTGGGAGCCGGATTCGAGGGAGAATGCCGCCTGAGGATATTTCGCGGCCCAGAGGCACCCTGCGGGGCTTCCGAAATGGTGTGTCTCCTGAATGGACCCTGCTTCGACTCTGAGAATAAGATAAGCTCGGAAACTTCAGAGGTAGTCCGGCGACAAACCAGAAAGCATTTCACCGTCCGTGGAAGTCTCCGTGAAAGTTATTGAGGACTCAGTGTCGATCACGAGGTCATTTGGCTGCATTTCCTCGTTCTCCGAGACATACAGGTTCTTTGCCTGTTCCCAAGAGTTGGGCTGGCGAGATCGCTGGTCAAGATTCGGGACGCACCTTCAAGAGAATACGCCCCTTTAGATCTTCTGGGCTCGGGAGGACCTCGATCTTTGGACGGCCTTCCGGGGCGCTCACAAGACTGTCACCAAATACTTCGTGCATAATCGACGCAATCATGTCCTGTTGCGGAATGCTGCAGTGGACTTCCGCGGAGAGGATGACCGGATATGGCGATACCACGAAGGCATACTTTGCGATGGCCTCACAGGCCTTGCGTAAGGACACCTTTGTAGTGAGTGTCTTGCCATGGTAGACAACCGGCTCCTTGTCACCGTCAAAGATGTCAACTGCAGTGAAGATTAAACAAATACAACCAAGAGGAGAGTATATGCTTACGCTCGACGCTACGGCAGCTATGGAGCAGCGCGCGAATGTATCCTTCAATGGTACTATCGCCGACAAGCTGGTGGCCGACAAGGTATGTGTTATGAGAAGACGAGACGTAATAGTCCCAGAGCGGCCGGTTCATGTCATGGTGAATTGACCCACTCTGGTCAGTGAAGGCCGAGTTGCTTGTGGAGAGTAGGAATGCGGTGAAGCCTTCCAGGGAGAGTATCGCGGTAGCAAGGTCTTCGGGCGCAGCTCTGTTTGGGGCAGAAGACGTCTCATCAGGGCAGTCACTGAGAAACATGTCGGTTGCAGGCTTCAGCGCTCCTTTGTCCGGCGAAGAGGTGGCATAGCGGAGAAAGAGGCGCTTCAATTCGTCTGTGTCCGCATCCGACTTGACTGGAGGTAAGAAATGTCTTCAGAAGCTAACTTGCAGGTTCGCTTACCTTCTGGTGCTCGCGCATAAAGCGCTCGAATATCTGGTAAGTGAAGCTTCCTTGGTCGAGCAGGCAAAGTTTGGTGTAGAGATCCTTCACTTCTGGTCGCGCTTTCAGCAACTTCACGAAGCGCCTAAAGTCGTCGAAATCCAGAAACCCACGGTCTTGCGTGTCGGCTTGCTGTGCAGGTCATCAGCCATCAGCCCTGATTGCAAACGAGGGGAGAACAGGAGCACGTGCCTTGAAACGGTGAAGCAGGTCGTCGCGCGAAGAGTTAACGTTGAGCCGTTTGCAGAGCTTCTCGACGTCTTCGAAGTACAGTTTCTGGTCTGCTTGCTCGTCTGCAGCCTTCCAGTATTGCTTTGCCCAGACGGCCTCGCGGAGGTCGAAGTTACCCAGCCCGCGCATGAGGGTCTGACGTATAGCGTACAACTCGCGCAGGGTAGAATCCCACGCCTGAAATACGGCGACGGAGGGGGCAATAACATGCCATATTTTCCAGCGACCGTCGAGGGTGTATATAATAGTAAGCCACTGATTTTCCAACTCCTGGGATATCTGGAACAACTCTCTGTAATGTCGAGCATCGGAAGCGATCCGCAGTTCCTGGATATTCTCAATGGGTACTGTGGGCAAATGAATGGATCAATGCGGTTGTCGCCCGTCAAGGAAAGACGCACTGATCCTATGCTTCTTTGATTCCCAGATGATCTGGCCCTGATCAGGGTCCAGTCTGACGACGACGTTCTTCTGCTTTTTCCCCGAAACCTTGATCATGGGGGTGCCTTTCTGAAGGAGATCCGGTACTGTAACGTCTGTGGTGGATGTGCATTGTGCGATAGGATTGCCGCGGGTAATATGCATATCAGCAACTCGGGGCAAGAAAGGAGGGATCATTGGTGAGGATGGTGCAGGAAGAGAGTTAAGAGGTATGTTAAGAGCTGATAATGTGGTTGATCCCTCCCGCGGAGAGGACAGGGGTGCGCCTGAAAGCGGGCGTGTTGTGATCTCTTCTATGAACGGGTCGTTCTGCGCGCGGGGAAGGTCATCAGACGCAGACGGAGAGAAGAGGAGACTTTGAAGCCTCGCCGTCTCCGTCCGAGAAAGGGCCGGGATGGCCGAGGCGAGGGACAGGCTTCGTCCGTTCTTCTCAGTCAGTTGCCATTTACGGACGCCGCCACTGGAACTGGCACGTCTGGCCAGAGATACGGCCCTGCTCACTATGCCAAGTCGCGGACTGATACCTGCTGACCCGCTACCCGTACTCTGACTTGGACGGGGGGAGAGACGCGGGGACACCAGTGGGACCGGACGTGGTATCGATGGTGACTCATCATCCTCCATGTCAAGTGCACTTCCGTCCAAAACGATCTGCTTTGAATTCGGTGACAACTGTCCACGAGCGGTGAAGACATGCAGAGCGCGTTTGAAGGGAGAGATGGAAGGGGGGTGCACATAGGCTTCTACAGATTGGGTCATGAGAGGGGAAACATTGAGGGGGAGAGGGGTGGAGCAGGGGGAGATTTAGTGCTATATAATAATGGGGGGTGGATAAATGCTATGAATAAATGGTTCTGGCTAACTTAACAGGTTGTCAGTGCTGTAGAGGGCGGTGTAAAGTATAAAAGAATGGGCAAGAACGATTGAGAGCCAACTTGCATTCATTCCGTTTCTTTCAATACCGACAGGCCGGCAGAACCACGCTTCCGGCGGCTCTCTTGCCAAATTCAGCACACGCGTGCCGACTCACTCATGTCACTCTATCATAGTACAGTACTGCATTTATTCCTCTTACTCTGCTTTTTATCGGCTGTAATATGTGATCCCCTAAATGCCATGTGCGCAGTTGTCCACGTATCCGCGAGTCAAACCGGATCCTGACCGAGTCACACATTCGCTTAGGCCACCACTCCATGCATAATCCCAGTACCTCCAACCATAACCTGCTAACCTACTTCAAGCATCTGCGCGCGCGGCTGTGTTACGACAAGCTTGCACCGTCTCATGTCATTCACCATATACTCACAGGTGACGATCTCCTCGTGGTCTGGTTGTATATTGCAATCGCGGCATCGGGTCTGTCTTGGACAAACGCCTCGGAATTTCGGTGATAGTTTCCCAAAGTTGTACCTCCGTTTCTCACGACTGCCACCCGTCCCAAGTGACGCCCTAGTCCACATTCGGCGCAAGCTAGCCAAGCGTGACTCGAAAAACAAATCCTTGCCCACAGTCTGCGGTGTCGAGACTTCTCGAGCATCTGTAGGTAACTTGAAGCTGTGCAGAGTCCATAGCCATGGCTATGACTCGCCGTGTGGCATTCTATTGGGGGCCGAGAGATGACTCATCGTCTATGTCATGACATTGCCAAGTAGCAACAATATGACGCAGTCAACGATAGGAACTTGTAGCCCGCAAGATTGGTATATCTCCAACAAGAAGAGGGTCCTGGACTCCGCAGAACCTAAAACCTAACTCAGTCAGACAACCCTTGGGAAACGGGGTTACGTAGAACACTCGCGGTCAGCACGCAGCACGCAGCCGCAGCCGTGCGCTTGAGAGCTGCTTGATTCTCTGGTCCGCACACATCCATGTAGCGAAACCCCGGGTCCGGAGTACATGGGACCTTGATGAAGCCGCGATGGTGGAGCCAGTGTCACTGTACATGTCGAGAAGCCCAACCATGGGAGTGTTGAGCTTCTAGCACCCGTGCGTTGCGTTCCATAAACCTGATTCGCGATCGAGTGCCACCGAGGCACCGTGGCACCGTGGCACTGTGGCACCGTGACCAAAAATAGGTAACACGTTGAACGCTGAACCGCTGAGCGCTGAGCGCTGAGGTCCCTGATTCCCAAACGATTGTGGGGTCGTGCCAACTTGCATGATAGGATAAATGAAATATGCAGTGCAGTAGAACGTGAACCCGTGGGCACAGATTATTGTATATTTTATTAGCACGTGGCTGATTGGCACCGAACAGGGGCCCGCGCCGTAATTTATCCGTGTTTATCCTCAGCTCTACACACATGGCCTCACCCCCACCACCAAAACCGACCTCCAGTGAGGACATCGTCGCTCAAAAGGTGCGCATACCTCTTTCGCATTCACACAATATAATGTTTGATTACTAAAACTGGCACAGTATGACCGCTGCTGTATGTGATTGTTCCCTCCTTGTCCACAATGTTCTTAACCAGCTCACAATGGGCACGCGGTGCCAGTGGCGGATTTACTAGTAAAATCGTGCGTCTTGAACCCCTCACTCGCAGCCTTCTGTGTCATAATTTATTTTTGTTTCCGCGTGCAGTGGTATCGGCTTCAGCGTCGGCGTTGTCGCATCCGTCATCCTCTTTCGCCGTGCGTGACAACCCGTTTTGCCAATCTACCACAATACGATGTATCTTTATTGTTTCAGGACGCACATGGCCCATCGCCCTCTCAACGGGTTTTGGTGCGGGCGCCGCATATGCAGACTGCGATCGGTCCTTCAACCCAGCACGCATCGCTGGCGTGCGCGTGGTTCAACACCCGCCAGCAGAGTCAAAATAACCCTTCCCCCACCCCTTCCCTCCTTCCGTACCCTCGGTAGAATAATAATCGTAAGAAGCACGCCAACCAGATAGATAGACTTATGTACATATGGTACGCTCTTGCGCTGGCGGGTTTGAAATTTATCAACCCTACTGCCGCCGCTCTCCGCGGTCATTTGTTGAGTCTTCGTGGTGAAACTCGAGGATTTTCCGGTCTGCGTCGGGCTCTCCGGGGCGAGGGAGCTTGCGCTGGGGTTCTCCGAGCACGAGGCGTTTGTAGAGCACCACTGGGGTGTTGATGTGTGAGCACCTTCTACGGGGAAGTGACAGAAGATTTTGCAAACCAGATGTCGCGGCCATGATGGGTACAGTCAAAATGATGATGCGCAGGCGTTGGCCCTGAGGTGACAATTTCCGCCTGGCCATGCTGCTGAATCCCCCGCAGTGGTGCTGGTTCGGCCCCAAAACGTACGGGATGTGCACGTGCGGGGACAACGGAATTTGCCACGTGGATGGCCGAGGACAGACGGACGGCATCGGATTTGCACACGCGAAAACACCGCCCGACTCGAAGCTGAGTACAGCATCACTACAACTTTTTTTACCATGTGTGAACTACGAGAAGTCGTTCTGGTATATCCGGGTTCTCGACCGTGGTGAGAAAGCGTTCCAACCTTACAATGCCCTCCGCCGTAGATATACGTCTTTCCACCTCGATCGACGATCAGCGAACGAAGTGACTGCAAAGAGAGGGACCTACTTTCCAAGCGTCTGTTTCAATTCCGACCTGACAAATAGTTGGACTGCATTGGCGAACGATATCCCACGCCTGCTCGAAGGCATGGCACAGAAGCGGTCGGTCGACGATTTGGATGTGCACGATGCGGAGATGCGTCGCCTGGGCGAGTATCGGTAGAAGGGGAGCCTAATAATACCCATGTGAATGTATGCATAGAAGGAACAAAGAGATGGACCATTTTTGCGTGATGTACAACTACGAAAAGCTCTTCTAATCTCGGGCAACTGGTACAGACGTGGTCGATGATGTCGAGACTGATGCACAGCCGATGGAAAGAAAACCGGACAAGGTGGTCACGGTGCTTGTCGATAACGCGAATGAAAAAATTGTCTGCGAGGACTGCCATCGAGCCCGAATTGGGCACGTAGACCTGAAAGACCTCGAGGGAAGAAGATCCTCTGAGAAGCAATTCTGTGCCATCCATCCATGCGTCGGTCGAGTTTCTGGGGTGGGTAGTCAATGTGAAGGAGCGCAACGATGTCAAACCGTCCGCTTTCATACAAGCTCCACCAAGCGCCAACATATCCTGCTCCGAGACATTTAATCAGCCTCGACGACTAGATCGAAGGTAATTATTCGAAAACTTGCGAATGCAGGAGACAGGCTGTCGAGGCTCAGTTCCTTCACGTTTCTGACGTTGTTCCTTATCATTGACCAGACGCCCTCGTTCGTCACTCTTCGGCACCCAGCCAAATGGAGATGTTCTAGCTGTGAAAGACATTGTGATATGGACCCCAAGAGGCTGTCGGTGACGTGTATGTCTTCCTGGCCTATGGATGAATAAACATTCCAAGGTATGCATAGGGATAGACGCGCCTTGCAGATAAGCGCTAGATTAGTTAGTGACCGTCCTGTCACCTGAAGCCAGCGCGGAAGTATCTCGAGTACAGACATGCTGGGCATTATCAACGAGATTTTGCTAAGACGAAGTATTTGAACGAGGTCCATGGGCGCATACTGCCAGGAATATTGTCCATTAATGGTGACGTCGCTTAATTCGGGGCATCTCCCAAGGCTCTTGAGAATGTCGGATGTCAAGGAGCCTTCTCTTGTCCATGTGCAGCCTCTGAGGTGCACACAGTTCTCGAGCCCTTTGGCGTACAAGTCCATTGGTAGTCCATCGGTAAAACCGAAACCATAACGTTTCGGGAAATCCCTAATTTCTTGAGGTGATCCATGTAGTTGAGCATTTCACAGTGAATGAAAAGCAAACCGAGATGGCAGACGAGACGAGCGAGGTTAGGACACTCCGCTAGGGTTCTAAACAATTGTACCACCTTACACGATTACTTCAGTTTGGACATTGAAGAATACGATGAACCACAAACTCTAAATTTTGAGAACTTGTGCCATGGAAAGATTGCGATTCGCTTATAGAGTATTGACACAGAAAATTGATAGAAGGTGCGGCTCACAAGGCACAGCGAGGCAAGGTACTCAGGGTCAAGTAAGTGAGCTACAATAAGAGGTAAAAGTTCAAGTGGAAGATCTTCAAAGCGTGCCATCTTGCCATATAGTGCAATACAGCAGGGCAAGAGTCAAAGATCTAGTCGTGCGTGCACCGACCCGCGGCGTCCGAGTCACGTGATCAATCCCGAGACCTTGATTCTGACTCTGTGAACGTTCCCAGCACTTTGTCCCCTTCTCCCACCTTACCATGTCCGACGCAGAGGAAGAACGTTCCAAGGGCGCATCATTCGCGCGTACAGACGAAGATAGAGAGGAACAAGAAGAGTACGAAGGTTCTCGTCATGACAGCGGCCGCAAACACAACAGGGATCGGCGACGAAGGGAGGAAGAAGAAGAAGAAGAAGGCGAGGGTGACGAAGACGAAGAGGACGAAGAGGACGAAGGTGAGGAAGACGAGGATGATGAAGACGAAGATGAAGGCGTGTCTCGTGGTAACAAACGACAAAAAGTAAGCTGCCCCATCTTACATGAGTGGTCCATCCCCAACACCAAAGTCGTTGCCAGCGCCGTCACAAACGCTCTGCGGTAAACCGCTTTCTTGATGTAGAAGCTGAAGTCAATGAGGACGAGGACGAGGAAGAAGAAGATGAGGAGTATGGACGAGGTGTGTCTGTCTAACTTCTATGGCACAAACACTTCCTACTTAAGCGTAATTGCAGACGAGTTCATCGCCGAGCCTGAAGGTGAAGGTGATGATGAAGAGGGTCCAAGGAGATCAGTCCACCATGCCCGCCTGGATAGACGAGACCGGGAGCTCAACGACCAAGACTTGGCGCGCATAGCAGAGGACGTTAGTCAACGTTACAAGCGAGCGGCCGTTCGCTACACTGGGGATATGAACGAGGTTCCTCAACGCCTCTTAATGCCCTCTGTTCAGGATGCCAACCTCTGGCAAGTGAGGTGCAAGGTAGGTATTCGTTCTGGGCGATGGGCACATACATGAGTGCTGATGGTACACTCTCAGCCTGGTCGCGAACGAGACCTCGTTTTTAGTCTCATGCGCAAGTCGCTTGACCTCGAATTCTCCAACCATCCCTTACAGATACTTTCTGCTTTCGAACGTGACTCCCTCCCTGGCATTCTATATGTTGAGGCTCGCAGTCAGAAGCAGGTCAGCGAAGCTTGCAATGGACTCGTCGGAATCTATCCCAGTCGTGGCGTTACTCTGGTGCCAATCGACGAAATGGCCAGCTTGCTCTTGATCAAGAAGCAGGAAACGACCGTCAACCCCGGAAACTGGGTTCGGATTAAGCGAGGCAAATACCAGGGAGACCTTGCCCAAGTAGTAGACATCACCGAAAACGGGGAGGAGGTTGGGCTCAAGTTCGTCCCGCGCATTGACCTCAACCCTAAGGACGAAGTTGTCATTGATGGCAAAAAGCGGAAGAAGACTGGCCTTGCGGCCTCTACTGGCGTCCGCCCGCCTCAGCGTTTTTTCAATTACGAGGAGGTTGTAAAAGTTTATGGTCGCAAGATGGTCTCGAAGCGAAATCAAGCCTACATCTTCCAAAATGACACGTACAAAGATGGTTTTATCGAGAAAGACTTCAAACTCAGTGCTATAGTCACGGAAAACGTCAACCCTACACTAGACGAGATCACGCGATTTGCGCGGGGAAGTCACGAAGGCGAGGGCATGGAGAACACCGTTGACCTTTCCCTTATCGCCGAAGCTTCGCGGAAGGCTGCAATAGCAGTGCTGCAGCCCGGCGACCATGTTGAGGTGTTCGAAGGTGAACAGGCGGGTGTTCACGGTATTGTCGAGACCATCAACTTGGATATTGTGACCGTGAACCCTGTCGGCACGTTCGATCTCGAAGGACAGAAGGTTCAGGTACCGGCGCGGAGTGTCAGGAAGCGATTCAAGCCCGGAGACCACGTCAAAGTGATGTCGGGGAAGAATGCCGACGAGTCTGGTCTGGTCGTTTCCGTGTCGGGTAACATTGTAACCTTCTTGTCCGACATGTCTATGCAAGAGGTCTGTCTGTCTTGTTAAGCCGATTCTGCGTCGCTGAGCGTTCCACAATCGATAGGTTTCTGTGTTCTCTAAAGATCTTCGCGAGGCTGCAGAGGTTGGCGCGGGCACTAACATTGTAGGCAACTATGAACTTCATGACTTGGTCCAGCTGGAGTAAGCATCCTCCTCCCTGATGATTGCTTCTCTCGAGTGTCTCACTCACCTGTGTCCAGCAACCAAACCGTCGGCGTTATCTTTAAAACAGAGCGAGATTCTTTCCGTGTCCTGGACCAGAACGGGCAAGTGCGTTTGGTGCAACCACACCAAATATCCATGCGTCGCGACTCCAACCGCGCTATCGCAACAGACGCCGAAGGTTATGAGTTGCGAGTCGGTGACAATATGAAGGAACACGATGGCGAGGTAAAAGAAGACCTCTCATTTTACGCAACTTATACTGAATTCATCTATTTTCTTTTTGCTTTGTAGGGTCGGAAGGGTCGCGTTCTCCACGTGCACCAATCCTTCTTTGCGTTCCTGCACAATCGCGAGATCATGGAAAATGGCGGTGTCTTTGTGACGCGAGCCAGGTCCCTTGTCTCCCTTGCTCCAAAAGGAAACATCATTCGCCCTGGTACCGACCTTTCGAAAATGAATCCCGCTCTGAGTGGTGGCGCCGTCACAGGTGGCATGGTCGGATCAGGCATAGGTCGCGGTCTGCGAGACCGGCTCATTGGTGTCCTTGTCACTGTAGTGAAAGGCCCTCAAAAAGGCTATGTCGGCACCATTAAGGACACGAATGGGCCTACCGCTCGTGTGGAGCTCAATACCAACAATAAGGTCATCATTATCGAGAAGGACAAACTGTACCGCAGAAAGTGAGTGTATTGGTTCTCTGTCCGAAGATCATGAACTCATGTGTAATTCAGCAAGGACGGCAAGCTCGAGCCACTTGAAGGTGGCCGTGACAATATGGGTCCTCCCCGTGGAAGCTTCGGTGACGGAGGGTTTGGAGCTGGTGGCCGTACACCTAACCCATATGCCCCGTCTGGTGGTACTGGCTGGGGCGGTGGCCGTACTCCCAACCCGTATGTTACGGGGGGAGGGAAGACCCCAGCCTGGGGTTCCTCAAAAACGCCTAACCCATACACGGAAGGGGGTAGAACACCGTTCAGTACGAGCTCCCAAACCCCGAATCCGTACGCGCAAGAAGGTGGGAGAACACCAGCTTGGGGCTCTGCTCGGACACCGAATCCGTATGCGGCCAAGAGTGGGAGTGGCGGCACCGGAACGGGATGGGGGGGCACAACACCCGCTTGGGGTGGTGCGACACCGAAGCCTACCTCTTGGAACGAGAGTCCGTCCGTGCCGGCTAATAACGGGGCTAATAACGGCTGGGCCAGTCCAGGACCAGCACCGGGAGGTTGGGGCGATTCGAGTTGGGTAAGTCGGATGAAATTGATGTCAATTCATAGACCAATGTATTACCAACAGAGTGCGCCGACACCCGCTTTCGGCGCTCCGACGCCGGCGGCGTCCGCCCCCACCCCTGGTGGACCTGGCTATGGTTCAACGGTATATAATGCCCAGACACCAGCCGGAATGTTTACCGGTCGTTCTGATATGCCTGCGGAGACCCCGGCTGCATACCCGCCGCATGAACGGACTGGGAAGACAGCATTCAGTGAGCGTTGATCTGCGTATGTCTTTTTTCGACAACAATTCACGCGTTGTGTCTTCCAGACTTGGACAAGAATTGGCTAGTTGACCCAGCTTATGCCGCCAACAAGATTGGGATGATGATCAAGATCCGAGGCACACGGGGAGACAGCGCCGGTTTTCCTGAATGGGACCATGGCAAGCATGAGGGCAAAGAGGGCAAGTTGCAGGGCGTGCTCGACACTGGATCGGATTACATCCCGCGAACGGCGACGCTGCTGATGGACGACCGAGAGTCGCTCACCGTGCCGATCCTATACCTCGTGCCTGTACCGCCAACGCAGGTCCGCAACAAGGTGGTGGCCCTCGATGGGCGGTACAAGGGTCAGATCGTCACAGTGAGAGACATGATGCTCGACTCGTGTCTTGTCACACACGACGACTCGATGTACGATGACCTGACGCACGATCGGATGTGTCTGTACTCTGACCGTTAAAACATTCCCATGCGCTCTTGTATCCACCCTTTTTTTTTTGTTACAGTGATCGTATTGTTCTTTCGTCACAGGGTTAGGTTTAAGATGGAAGCCCTTCGGCACTCCTTCGGCAGGCAGAGATCGGAATGTATGCTGAGTGAATTTTTAGGGGTTTGACGAGACGACAGCTTGCAAGTGACCATCAGACGATGCAGAGAAGGTCTTCGAAAAGGATTCAAGCGGCTCAGACGAAATCACCAAAACTTCAAACTGAACGTGAGGACTCGGGGTCTGAGAGCCCGTTGACAGAACTAGAGGAAGATCAACCCCCGTGCCCGCCAAAGAAACGTCGGCGTAAGACCAAGGTCGTAGAGCCAGTGGTGTATGATATTCCTCCGGTCGAATCAAAGATGACTACATTTCGAGGTAAGCGTTTTCGAATCCTTTCTCATACTATGTATCTTCATGCGACCGACTCGGATACTCTCTATGCCGCGTTACTTCCACTGACAGGTCGGTTGGGCTACGTGAGTCACCGTGTTCCGTGGAATATGGCCCTGCTTTTGATCGTTGAAGCTTGAAGGCTTGTCTCAATACTATCCTCCGAGTTTCGAAGCCAGATCCCATTTTCTGCAGTCGGTTAGTTTTTCTGTCGCCGTCCAGCGCCTGGGCCTCACAAACAAAGCCGATTAGGACTTGCCGAATAGATACTATTCTCAAACATGGCCTCGACTTTGCCAAAGATCTGGGCATTCGAAATACGAAAGATCTCGCCAAACTTATTCAGGTAGGCAGGCCTCTTACACAAAGAGTGGCATACTAGCGGGTCGAACTCAATGACTTCGCCATTTCAGTGGAACGAAGACAACAAGTTGAGTCGCGTAGTCTACGTTACGCTTTTTACCGGCTATGGTTAAAGCACGCCATTTCATCAAGGATTCGCTTCATGCGCATCTCTTCGGAGCTCTTTCCTTTTGCATCGCATGACAAGTATGGATATGACTTGGACTATGCGGCTACTGAGCTGAAAGTGCGGACACGGCAATGGTCGCGGCAGGAGCAGAGGCTGACAGCGACTTTGCGCAGGCTGCTGGTGATCTTGCGAATAAATACGACCATAGAATGACTTTGCATCCCGGCCAGGTATGCGGTGCTTTGCCGGTGCTTTTGCGGGTGGCGGCTCACGCGTCACCTTCCCAGTTCACCCAAATCGGCTCGCCCAAGCAGAACGTCGTAAATGCTTCAATCCGAGAATTGCGTTGTATGTGCCCGGATGGTCGTCGCTCTGTAATGTGGTCCACGACTGAGTGTTTTCTTTAGACCATTGCTCGATATTAGATCATATGGGTATAGGCAAGGACGGGGTCATCATCATTCATATTGGTGTTCGTATCTCTCCGGCTCTCCGACGCATATGTACCGGACTGACTTGGGATGACAGGGCGTATATGGTGACAAGACAGCAACACTGGCCCGCTTCAGGGAAAATTACAAAACCTTGCTCTCTAATGATATAAAGGCGCGCTTGGTTGTTGAGAACGATGAGGTCAGTTACACTTATCTATGAAATCGGGAGTCACAAATAGATCATCCCTCCGGTCGAGGAGATATGTTACAACGTTGATGATATTCTTCCTCTTTGCGAGGAGCTTGACCTGCCTCTTGTGGTGAGTTCTAATGCGCGTGGCCAGTCCTAAATTGAGGGCAATGTTAGATCGACTATCATCACGATTGGATTTATGTGAGCTCTGTGCCATCGCGTCGATGAAAGCTAACCCCTGGCACGTCAGCCATCATCCGAACCTCTGACGACTCTCATTCCTCGCATCAATGCGATTTGGCACAGGAAGGGTATCAGACCGAAACAGCATCTTTCGTCTCCACGGCCTGGTGCCGTGACAGTAATGGAAAAGCGCGCCCACTCCCGTCGCTGCTCCGTCCTCCCAAAGGAACTGGAAGTAGAAGGGGCCGGTTGGCGGTGGCGCACCTCGGACCAGCGGGAATGGGTGGATTTGATGATCGAGGCCAAGGACAAGGAACAGGCCGTCTTCCAGCTTTATCGAATGTACGACCTTGCACCGGTTATTTGGGAGAATCTGCGCCCAGAACAGACAGACCATGTTGACGTCGGCCGAGAAGGCGCAGTCGTAGGACGAACTCGACGAAAGGCGAAGAACAAAGGTTCGTGATTGGCTTATCAGTCGGGGTTAAAGTGCGCATCCGTTTGACAGACAAGGACGAAGAATGCGACCGGGAGTTGCCAGCGGACGTTGATCCTGTTACGATGGTTGGCGAAGAGCGAGAGGAGCTGCCCGCTGTCGAGGGACCGTCGCCGGAAGCCAAAAAGGCTGTACGTCCACGCAAACGGAGTCAAGCTTATTCCAGAAAACGCTAGAGTATGGCTAGCGCGGATGGGGCAATGAGAAAGGTAGGCACATTTCCGTTTCACAGGCTGCGAAATTTACTATTATGACATCAGAGAGCACCGCACTCTATCTCACGTTTTGTTCTTGTCTTGCGTTCTCGTCGGGTGTATAGTTTTGTATTTATCACCAGAAAACTTGAAGTATAGTCGCAAAATCGGGAGAATGCATACTCTTGCATCTTAAGTGGGTCATTTTGTACTTCAGTTCGGACGTCCTTTTGGACCTGGCTACATGTAAAGCACCTTCAACCTCGGGAGCTACCACTGGCGAAAGGAAGGATTGTTCCATCTTATTTACCCCGGGCCTATCGGCCGTCTCATGTATGGTAACTAACCCCATCATTAGCTTCGAAGGGTTTGAGCGGGTCTACCATGGCCTTACTTAGAGCCCGGCGTATGCCATCCGTTGGTGCCTTTCCGTCTGCTCGGACAATGGTTTAGTCAATCATTCAATAACGAACCCGACATCGAATACGCACTATCCACGACTGACTTCAGGTTGTTGAAGAGACCATGGGCCACTTCCAGTAGCTTCATCCGAGCTTCCTCTTAGGTGAGTCTGTCCAAGGCGGCCCTCTGAAGGACGGCCTCTGTGTCACTCTCCCAACATTTCTTTGCGCAAAGGAATTTGGCTGATACGAGCTTGGTTATGGCCCGGCTCATGTGGAAGGCTGAGGTTTGTCGTTTGATTTGAGGTTGCCAAAGCAAGCACAGAGAGTACTTCATCATTAATAGTATTGTTATGTGCCATCGTAGGGTCCAACGGAATCTCTTTCATAAGACGTTTAGGAAGTTCCCCACACAGTCTAATCATGATAGGTCGACAAGTACGTCATAGCTTGCACTGACGCCAGTAGCGGCCTGGCGCAGCCAAACAATACAAGGGGAAAGGAGAAGAAATACAAAATCGTCAGGAGCCACATCAACACTGAAAAAGGTCAAGTTTGCAGGCGGGAATGGTACCTGGCCAGGAAAGCGGAAAAATACGGCCAGACAAGGTGAGGCCGGTCCTTGGAGCTTACTAGGGCGGAAACCTCTGCGAAAGTGCCAAAAAACGCATGGATGACTTCGACTACGGGCAAAGGTGGTTGATCAACTTGCGATTTTTGTCCCGATAGTCTCCAAACGCCATTTCTTTGTCCCGAATTACCTGGAGGATCTCCCCAGAAGTATGGCAGCGCTGGAGTTTGTAAGCGGAGGGATGTCTAGTGAGGTCTATCAGTGTAGCCAGCCAATGCGGCATCAAGAATTGATTGAAAGCTAGGGGAGATGGTGGTCGAAGACATCAAGCTGGGATAAGTGGAATTGCATCTGGGGAATATGAATTGGAACATGATTAGTACAGCCTCATCCCATCCCACACACGCCCACGGGATCACTTGGCAAGCTCTCCCCGGTTTGAGCTGAGGGACAGCGGATCCGCACTGTCGGGATTGACAGGCACGGACTTATCGTCATTGTCAGCGAGAAGGGAGACAAATTGTAAGGTGGTGCAGCCCACGACGAGGATGCCCTGGGTAACGCGTGCCTTCTATCATTCAACAATTTGGCCTGAATTGCCGGTGACTGAACATGGATACACTGCTTATAAATTATCTGATGTGCGTACTGAATTCGTAAGCATTATTTCGTGAGACACTCCAGGGACTTATTCCATTCAATGACTTTGGGGTGCGCAGAGACCTGCATGGGTGAGAGAAGACCGGATGTGTCAACCATGGGCGAACGTGTACGGGAGGCTAAAAGCAGCAAAGGCAAAAGCACCTTCTTAGGATCGAAGCGGAGGACTTGCAAACCCTCGATCGTCGCAGCACGAGACAAAGCGACATAGCTCTGGCCCTTCTCGAACACGCGGCCGAGATCGACCTTGACCCGCTGTATGGTCTGACCTTGGCTCTTGTGGATGGAAAGGGCCCACGCAAGGATGAGAGGGACCTGATAATGCGCAATTCTAGTAAGAGAGAAGGGCAACTGGGGACGACAAGAGAGGGAGAAAGAAAAATGCTCGCCTGGACTCTCCGAGCCAGAACATTGCCCTCGTTGTCCTCGACGCGAAATTCGTCCCGCGTCACGAGCGCCGTTTCCCTGCCCATTGGCGTCGGAAATTCCACAAGCGGAAATAGTTCTGCATCAGGGGCAGACTTCGGCCTCCCGCCCTCAATTTTCATCGTGGTCGTCGTGGTCGTCCTCGTAGAGGAGGTGCTGGCAGCGGCAGCGGACATCACCTTCGCGGTTTCCTTCCCGTCGCCCGAAAACACCAGGCTCTTGCCGTCCTCTGAAAGTATCACGTTTCTTACCACGCCCTCAGACTTGCCGCGCGGAGCCGCGAAGAAGCCGAGGATGCGCCCGACGGCGCCGTTCACGAGCCCGCGCTGGTCGTCAACGTTCTTGACAAGCATCACCTGTGCCCCTTTCTTGAGCATGAGACGCTCGGGCACCATCATCCCGGCCAACACGGCCTTGCGTTTTTCCGGCGCAGCAGAACCCGAATCGCGCGCGTCGTATGAGACGGGAGGCGTTTGCAACGCGGCGAGGCGTGTCGAGTTGGCGCGCTCGACTTCGTGGCGCATGGGAAAGAGCTCCGTCGGTGGGAGGTCCGAATCGCTCGATGCGATCGGGCGGGAAAGCGCGCGAAAGGACTGTGCCGCCAGCGGCGTGATGCAGCCTTGGCGCAGCTCGTTCAGCAGTTGAACGAACTCTACGGACGTTCAGTCCTTGCTCTTTGACCCAACCCGAGAAGTGAGTACGTACTGTCGTCCTTCTGCCTGAAGACCTGTGTTAGTGTGACGGTGTGTTCGATGCATGCTTTCCATGCATCGCATTCGAACGCGAAGAAAGCTTGCTCGCCTCCTTTGGTGACAGGAGGGAGCTGGAAGAAGTCGCCAGTGACGACGAGCTGCGCGGGGTCGTTATCAACATTGACAGACGCCATTCCAAAGACTTGGACTTACCTGGATGCCACCAAATGGCCTGTCAGTTTTCTTCCTAAGTCGAGCTGCAATAGAGGCGATTTTCTCGAACAAGTGCCCATCCACCATCGACACTGAAGAAAAACTTGAGTGCGCACTCCACACTCCGCTCCTTAAACCCACGTACCTTCATCAATGATGAGAACCTCGGACCTCTTCCATCGCATCAGAGCCGGACGCGCGGTCCTGATGCAACTGACGAGTTTATCGACATCGTTGACTGAGGGCGCAATCGCGCCCCATGAATGGAGTGTCATGCCTGCAACGAGATATTAAAAATGGCTCCTGGACTCTGATTTGGCGAAGCGCACCCCCAATGTTGGAAGCTGCCATGCCAGTGCTGGCGGTTACAGAGACGACCTCGGGTTTGGACGCATGCTTTTTCTTGAGCGCCGTGATGATAGCCTTCAAAAGCAAAGACTTCCCGGTACCTAGCAGGCCAGCAGCATCACTATCAATCCGCTCCCCTTGGCATGAAAGGAAGAGAAGAGGGGAAAGAAAAGCACCCAAAAAAAAGGAAGGGACAAAAATGTACCTGCTGAGCCAGTAAAGAAGACGTTCTTCCCCTCCTCAACGACCATCTTCAACACCTTCACCTGTTCATCGCTCAGCACTACATCGAGGACTTTCTCTTCCGCATCCGCCGCCACACCGTCGAGACCCGATCCGATCCGTACAGAAACCTTGCGTGAGAAGAAACTGTCGATTGTCAATTTGGGTTGCTTCGCGCTGCGGGCATCGGGGAGGGCACTCTGCGACTTGCGCTTGGTGCTCTGCTTTGTTGTCGACTTGCTCATGGGAGAAAGTTGGAGCACGTTCTTCGATTGGCCTTGTGCAGTAAATCGATGCTCGCTTTTGGCGAGCGCGACTAACACGCGACCGATCATGTGACCGCATCTCGGACACAACAAAAGGACCTTTCCACAGGAAGAAAATAATCAGGTCTTATATATATATCGAAAAGTCCATCCGCACTACAACAAACTCATTAGAACTAACCAGTAGTACAACAACTATAAAGACAACAGTGACGCAGAATCGCTTACAAGCCCACGGAGCTCGTACACACGACACCGTACATCAGAATTCTCCTCTCACCTCCAAAAGCGGAACCAATCCAAACTGACTTAAGTGGAAAAATCAGCACCCGGCGCGCAGCGCGAGTCCAATCCCCACACCCGCGCACAGCGTGCCCGCTAATACAATGCCCAGACGCTTGCCAGACAAGCTCATCTGAGCGATGCTTTCTTTCAGCGGCGTGACCAACGAGAGCGAGAACATCACGAGAGAAGGGAGGTGGAACGGATCGAGGACCGCTGGCGCACAAGTCACGTTTTTGGAATGGACCTGGCTAGGACCAGACGTGGCCGTGTTCTCGCGCAGCCGCCGGGCGACATCGCGAGAGAGCGTCGCATCCCATTCCGTCTCCCACGCAGCCTTGTCCCATGCGACGCCTTGCTGTGCCCGCGTGTCTTTGCGTGACTCGTGTACGGTGGTTGCTGCACGCTCAATTTCGCGCCACCTGAGGAAACGGTCGGCAGCTTCGGTTCGAAGCAAATTGAGAGTTTCCGGAGAACGGAAAATTCCAGCACGCAGTGCTTGAGTAGATGAAGGACGGAAGGCGGAGACCGGTAACCGTGCACGAGAAAGTCTCGTTAAGGGTAGCACAATAACAGGTATGTGAGCACCAAGACCATCGATGACAGCACGATGTCTCTGTGAGAGGGCTGAGAACTGTCAGAACTTTGTCATCAGGCTCAGTAAGGATCACCTACAGGACGGGAGAACGACAAGAGCAGCATAGAGAGGGGATGAAGATGATGCAATGAGGTTTGACAATAGCGCGGACGGTGGACATGCAGGATCTATGACGTCCAGCAGGTCTCGAAATGGTTCGTGGATGACAGCTAGGATACGTGCAATGGCGTTATCAACCTGTTCGCATGGAAAGAACCATCAGGCGAACATCAGCCAAACAAACATGACGAGACGCACCTCGCCAGCTGAAGCAAGGTCCGAGACGTCAAGGATCTCCATATTATGAGTCGGTTCGAACTTTTCCAACCCATGTGCATCTCTGTGTTCTGCCCAGTCCGTGGAAGCCCGGATTATTTTCCCGTTGTGAGTGACCTCCGAAGGCCCCACGTCCACTATGTCCTCGTTGTCTTCGAGCAGGACATCTGCAATGGAAGAACCACCTGGATCGGTGCTTCCAAAAAAGAGTATGCGAAGGTCGCCAACAGTCTTGCCGTAAGGCGTCGGTTGGCGAAGCGCAGAGGGCAGAGTGAGAGATGGGATAATGAGCCCCTGTGCCAGTTCGCGATCCTGCTCTATGTGAGTATAGGAATGTGGCGGACTGGCAGCAGCGGAAGAGAAAAAGAATGAGGAGGAGAGAGACGGGGAGGAAGAGATGGACTCTGGGCTGTCGGGCGGGCTGGGTAGCGCACTGGAGCGGGGAGATGAGGGCTGAGACACAGCGGTGGAGGTGTCGATGGCGAACAGGTGAACATCGCGAACAGTCCGGACGCTAATGCCGCCTAAACTCGAGGAAAGTTCCATCCGTAAGTTGAGGCTGGGAGGGAGGAAGGGAAGAATGCAGGTCAAGCAAGACAAACTCGGCTGCCTTGGAACACGCGTCTCATTAATCGCCATTATCTTATCAGATAACGAGATTTCTCATATCTGATCGTCGATCCGTTGATTAGGACTCGGTTCCCGAACTCATAATTCAGCGATACAAACACTGTCTGGAAGTCAAGTCGGTAGTATGGGCGTCAAGGCCAATAACTTTCGAAAATGGGCATCTGTTTGATATTACTCAGCGTGTATGAGAGTATGTGGCCGTTCGTTTGCGGCATGCCTATCAGGGGCCTTGGCCATCATCCGCATCGGCACATACTCTGCTCGGACAATAAAACGTGTGTGATCCTTTGCTCGTTCCAGACGAGAACGCATGCTACTGAAACCCCGTTGGAGTCCCCCGGCGAGCTTTGGTCGACGGGTTTCATGAGAAACACGAAATTCGGGTCGATCCCGAGTCCTCTGGAAACTATAGGCCGACCTGCATTAGGGACCCTCATCTTAGAAAACACGGCATAGTCACGAGGGGGTGCTCAAGAACCATGGCATAACAATATTAATGGTGTCCCCCTCGTGCAGCGCCTCGTGTGACTCAGGGTGGCTCTCAGCATCGAGGACGTATGATGTGCATCACGGGCGCCAAAGGGTTAGGGCATTTTGTTCTGCCTCTTTGGCGCATTATGGACATCTTGGGCTTCAATAAATGCAAAAATTTCAAGAAGGAATGGTGATGGGCCAAAGCTCTTATGAGAGGTATGATAAAATGATCGTGCATACTAGGTTTAGACAATGGAAACCAGTGATCGCGGTGAGATAAGAACATTTATCCCTGGAAAGCAACCCCTTGTTTCCTTGTCTCGGCCATCCCACCACCCGCATAACCCGTGCCTGAGGAAACACCCTGAGATAAAGTGGATATATACGTCGGTAGTGAAGACTCACCTTCCCGTTTGATCTCGAGGACATCACCCTCTGCCAGCAGCTTGTCGCATACGACGCATTGATTCGCCGGCCGCGCGAGTGTGTCGGTACATGTTTTACACGTCACATGCGAACATGGTTTCATGACTGACGGGGACGAGCTAGTGTAAATGTGCCGTCTTTTTCTAGCCAAGAGACATACCATATGTTCGCACACTGTTCGAAAGTACCTTCTTGCATGAAGGGCACATAGCATCTCGATCCTCGTCTCTGAGTTTCGCAGCACCATCTGCTGCTGGTGTCGAACCTGTTGACTGGGATTGCGGAGAGCGCTGTTGCCAAGTGAAATTGACGGAAAAGAGGTTCTTTAGCCTGCAAGGGCCAAGGCATCAGGGGAACGGTAGGTGTTGAAGAAACCTGGAGTGCCCCGAGCTCACGCGATGGGATGTGGCGGATTGCCACCACGGCATGTCGTCTGCACTTTCACATCAGAGAGTGAAGATGGTGGCCCACTAGATGTGTACGTCGGTGTCAACGAGGGTAACCAGAAATCGGGTAGCTTGCTGCGTAGCGCCGCGGCCTGCTCGCGCTCGATCTGACGTAGCGCTGCCTCTTCAGCTTCCTGCGCGAGCTTTTCCGCTGCCGTGGAATCGAACGCGAATTTGCGCTTGATCCCGCGCCCTGACGAAAGCAGGTTGTCAGACTATCCGCGGAAGACAAGATTAATTCCTGTTACAGTACCTGTTCCCTCGGCTCCAGAGGTTGTAACCCCGGCGGCGGCGGCGGCGGCGACAGCAAGCCCCAGCTGCCCTTTCTCGAAATCTGCGAGCACGCGTTCTCTGGCAGCTTCCTTGGCCTTCAATTTTTCCTGTTCTGCTTCCTTCCTGAGAACTTCTAGTCGCCCTTTCTGCCGCTTTATGTCCTTCTTTTGCGCCACTGAACGAGTCTGACAACACGGAAAACCGGCGGAATGACGGTCCCAGAACTCACGAAGGTCCGTATATGCGCACTCCTTGCAAAAGAGATGCCCTTCTTGGCAGGCTACCGGGTCGCGCGCTCGCTGTAAACACAAGGCGCAGGCATCAAATCTTCGCATAGACTCATTGCCGAGACGTTGCTGCAGAGATTGACGGGGTGGCAGTTATTGAAGCGAGGCGAAACCAAGGCGGGCAAGTGGACGCACTCCTTTCGTCCCATATTCAAGTTTCTTGCGCTCCGCATACGAGAATATTGAGGATGCGGTGTTATTTTTGCTGTGTTTAGTCATGATGTGTGGGTGGTGGTCGTTGTCGTTGTCGACGATGAGCGCGGCCAGTTAACGCCGGGACCAGACGGGTATCGCGGCCCGTTTCTTGAAAATAACCTTATGTCCACCCCTGGAAATCGTGGCTCCCAAAATGCTAAAATGAATTCAGTGTGCATCACATCGATATATTTTCCCTGCCTTTGCCAAGCACGATGAACGTTCTACGTTCCTCCGCGGACAAACCCCAAAATTTTTGCTGTTCTGCTCGGGTAACAGACCGCCCACTGCCAGACGTACATAAAACATCGTTTCATAGCGGCCATCCATGACTCGCTCACCCCCCTGCCCTTTCCCGAGTCTGTCCGAGGACTTTCACTGTGTCCCGGAGCGCTGAGCGATCATCCACTGGATAACTAGCTCCTCCGTATTTATCGCCAAAAACATTGTAAGCCATAACATTGTGTCTCAGGTGCTCCATCACTTACGGTTAATTTTGTTTTCCTCTGCAGTACGTTTATAACGACCTTACCGCTCCCGAGAATGCGAACATCATTACTCGCTTTGTTGGCACTGGCATTCCTCTCTATGGCCGTCGTCCATGCAGCCGTATTAGGAAACCGCCATGACGTTCAGCACACTCCATTCATTCCTCACGTCTCGCCTCAGCAGCCCATTGCGGTAACATCCGGGCCTCTAGCATTTCTGTCGTCCATCTTCTCTCCCGGCCGCACAAGCAGCGATGGCAATGACACGCCCGTTTCTTTCTCTAGGCGATACTACCGTCGCCGACATGCCCATCCGTAGTATGTCATACGAGAAGCCGAAGCCATTTCTCATTTCTTATATTGTCACGCTTCTAGATGCCCTTGTAGAGCTACCTAGTCTACTCTTGCTTCGCGTATTTATGCCTATTCACCGTGTACAAATGATTTGATGATGTCACGATAGTTCAATATTTAGAGATTGTTCTCAGAAAGAAATAGACCCCAGCTTTGATACACTGTGGTTTCAGCTTTCATTTGCGGGTGACGACGTGATTCAAGTACAAATGATGACTGAGTAGCCCGCTCGTAACAAATTGGACATACTGTACCCTGAGATTCCGTCATTGATTTAGTCACCTGAATATCGTCAGGGAGGAACCGACCTCAGCTCTGAATTGCAGCATAATGAGTACAATTTCGAAGAAAGTGAGTATGTGAAGGGTACCATACTTTGGCCCAGAAAACTCACTTAATGAGATGGTTAATGCGAAAAATCAGGGAACTTTGAAACCCCCTTATGTCCGCTAGTGTACTGAAGCACCATGATAGGACATCCAGAAGATGGCTGTGGCTCAGGACATGCTTAGAAGGCCCGCCGTCTGTGGCGCGAAGATACATACTATCATTATGGCATCCAACTTGAATTGTCTATACAACATCGATGCCGTTGGTGCGCCCGATGGCGCAATTTCACGCAAGAGGTTCGTGATGGTTGTCGTCGAAGAGCTCAATTACGCGACAGCGGCAGTGAGGATGATGCTTACCTCGACTGGGGAAGTACAGCAATTGAAAGCTCAATAGTGCCAAGATTACTGAGATTCTAGTTTCTTTTTCTTTCTCGGATGCCGAGTCGATGATTGAATAACCGACTTCGGCACAGTATGCCAGCCAAACGACCCCGAGTAGTTCTCATTCAAGTGTCTGATCTGAGTCCTAGGCCTTGGAGATCGGAATGAATGACGAGGAACGACGTCCACGCCACCAAATTTACCTCCTTCACGAGATGTCGAATATACGCCGCCCGCATGGAGCTCAAGAGTTCTAAGAGGGTGCGTTTATTTTCGAGTTCAGTGCCGCAACCGCAAGTCTGATTGCGTACGGGGCGGTGCAGAACAAGGTTATGATCCTCAACTAAATACTCGACAGAATGGGGCGCTTTCTGCAAAAACATTATTCGGCATTGGCCCTGGCCCCTCTCGCCGTCCGTGGAGTTCAAATTGCCGCTATTAATGTCATCATACCATTAATGCATTTTTTTGTTGAGAGCTCGTCTGGCTCGATGCGACGAGTCACGGTAGTATGCGGATTCCCCCTGGGCTAGAGCAAATTTGAATACGTCATTGACGTCAAATTTGATAACAGTGAGCGAAACCTCATATCCTGGGGTCGGGGTGACGTACCATACAAAGATGAGGGGATGTAACGGGTGTGTAACCGAATAGAATACAACACCATGTGCTTGCCCACCGCTTGGGCCTCATGGTTTCTCGACCCCACGCTGTAGGATGATAAAGCATACAAGGATCTCTTACGGAACCAAAACCCCAGCTTTGCTTCTGGGAGTGCTCACCTGCACCTGCGAAGATCGATTTGGAGTCTGAACTTTCTAGCTTTAGTGCTTCGTGTCAGGGGCATTGGCAGTGGTGGGTGATGGACGCTGTCCGGGCCGTCGTACCGACGCGGGTTCGAAGGGTTGAGGTCGATCGTCTGCGGTGAGCTTTCGTTTTTTGAACAGCGTATGTGATTGGCGCGACCCATCCGTTATCCATCCTACACTGGCAGGCCGCGAACTGGATTTCGACCTGCAATTCAATGGCGCACCGACACCAGTTGGATATAGAGCGCGACGTGCGATCGATATTACGACCATCTGAGCAGCTCATACTCATACTCGAGGGGTCCT
>Ga0137397_10000342_pt1 | contig 31689 bp, 28 predicted proteins | sample czorhiz116metaG_FD_106658 | JGI IMG/M metagenome (GOLD analysis project Ga0137397, IMG submission 106658) | Vadose zone soil microbial communities from Angelo Coast Range Reserve, California, USA - czorhiz1.16 metaG | ecosystem: Environmental > Terrestrial > Soil > Vadose zone | place: USA... | reverse complement strand
TCTTCCTCTATCCGCCGCTCGGACGCACGTTCGGCGAGCTCACGGATCGCGAGAAAGAGGGCGTGAGCCATCGCGCGCTGGCCGCGCGCGCGGCCCGGGCGCTGCTGAGCGGATGATATACTCCTGAGCCGATACGTTGCCGCGCGCGGGCGGGGTGTGGCGCAGCCCGGTAGCGCACCTGCTTTGGGAGCAGGGGGCCGGAGGTTCAAATCCTCTCACCCCGACCATATTTCGAGGGAGCGATGAAAGCGCAGATCTCGATTGCAATGCTGGTGCTGGCGGTCGCGGCGCCGGCGTGGGCGTTCAACTGTCCGGTCGTCATCAAGCAGGCCGAGGACCTCATCAAGAAGGCCGAGGGGACCAAGGTGAACGCGGACAGCACGCCGCTCATCGGCGAGGCCAAGAAGCTCGTCGCCGAGGCGAAGACGCACCACGAGAACGCGAAGACCAAGAAGGACCACGGCGACGCCATCCGCAAGGCGAAGACGGCGTCCGCGTACGCCGAGGAAGCGATCACGCTGGCGACGCCCTGACGCGCAGCAACGGCACGAGCAGCCGCGTGGCCAACTTCAGCGGGCAAGTGGTGTTGATCACCGGCGCCTCGTCGGGCATCGGCGAGGCGCTGGCCCACGAGTTCGCGCGGTGCGGCGGAGCGCTCGTGCTGGCCGCGCGCCGCACCGACCGCCTCGACCGGCTGGTGGTCGAGCTGACCGCCGGCGGCGCGCGCGCGATCGCCGTGCGCTGTGACGTCACCATCGACGGCGACCCGGAGCGGGCGGCCGCCGCAGCGCGCCAGAGCTTCGGCCGGCTCGACGTCGTCGTGGCCAACGCCGGCTTCGGCGTGGTTGGGCCATTCGCATTGCTGAGGCTCGACGACTATCGGCGCCAGTTCGAGACGAACGTCTTCGGTGTCCTGCGCACGCTCAAGGCGACGCTGGCTGACGTGCGCCGCGCCCGCGGCAGGATCGCCGTCATCGGCAGCGTCAGCGGCCACATCGCCACGCCCGGCTCGTCGCCCTACGCGATGAGCAAGTTCGCCGTGCGTGCGCTCGCCGAGGCGCTCGGCCACGAGCTGGCACGCTCGGGCGTGTCCGTGACGCTGGTGAGCCCCGGCTTCGTCGCCTCCGAGATCCGCCGTGTCGACAACGCGGGCGTGCTGCGCGAGGAGACGCGGGAGCCGATCCCGAAGTGCCTGGTCATGTCGACGGCGCGCGCGGCGCGCCAGATCGTCCGCGCGATCGGGCGGCGGCGCCGCGAGGTCGTGGTCACCGGCCACGGCAAGGCGGTCGTGTTCTTTCAGCGGCATGCGCCGTGGCTGACGTCCGCCGTGATCCGGAAGTTCGGCGTCAGGAGCCGGGGCGAGCCGGAGCGCTGAGCGCGGCGCTCGGCCAGGTAGGCGGCCAGCGCGGCGTCCCACGCGCGCGGCTCGGCGATGCCGAGGGCGGCCAGGCTGTCGTGCGCGAGCACGGAATAGCGCGGGCGCTTGGCGCGCGCGCCGTACTCGTCAGAGCTGACCGGCGTCAGCGCCGGCGTGAGCCCCTCGAGGCGGAAGATCTCGCGCGCGAAGTCGTGCCACGAGGTCTCGCCCGCGCTCTCGGCCGGCGGTGGGGTGACGGCCGACCATCGGTTCTCTCGCGGTTTCGGGGAGAGCGGTCGCGCCTCGCTACGTGTCACGTCCGGCCGATGGCTGGGCGCTCGAGCCTGGCACCGTCCGCACGATCGTGCGTGATCTGCTCGCGCAGGCCACCGGCGCCGCGAACGCGCACGGGCAGGGCGACCGCTGCGTCGCGATCGGGCTGAGCCCAGCGAGAAGCCCGAGCTCGTCGCGTTTCTCCGGGCGTTAACCGGCCGCTCGGTACCCCCATTCGGGGGGCCTGCGGCTGTCCGATTGGTGCTTTGGTCGTGCCCGGTCGAGGGCGCCAACTCCCTGCGAACAGGCGCGAAAATTCCCCTGCCGGCCGGTAGCGACCGTGCGGTCTTCGCGGTCTACTGGCTCAGTTGTCGCGCACGGCGGTATGCGACATCAGCTCTGCTGCGGGGAGGCGTGAAGGGGATGCTCGGGAACGTCGGATGCTGGGCCGATTCGGCACGCATCGGCGACTCGCGCTCGAAGCTTGACGCCCATTGTCCCGCTGACTCGTCGAAATCGTCGGAGCGTTCCGCAGCATACATGTGCTCGCCGGCGTCGCAGTTGCAAACGCATCGCAGCGCGGTCGTCACAGCGCGCGGCGTCGGACGAACGAGGGATCAGGCCGAACGCACCGCCGCGCAGTAGATCGCGGCCTCGCATCGAGTCGCGCGCCCCGTCTCGAAGGCGAACGTTGATAGCAGTGCATACGTCTGTGGCGATTCGGCCGCCGAACCGCCAAAGCGAAGGGGGCGAAGCCTTGCTAAACGTCGCGGTGCAACGAGAGAGGCGGGTCTGGGCGGCCGACGATCGTGCGCCCGGCCCGGCGGTCGCCGAGCCCCGGTGGTTCGTCCTGTGGACGCGCAGCCATTGCGAGCAGCTCGTGCATGAGCAGCTGGCGACGAAGGGGCTTCATCCGTTTCTGCCCACGATCGAGGTGTGGTCCCGACGTGCTGGCCTCCGACGCCGCATCCGGATCCCGATGTTCCCTGGCTACCTCTTCCTGTACGACGTGCTCGATAAGCACATCGATGTGGAGGTCCGCAAAGCGAGGGGCCTCGTGGGCATTCTCGGTCACGGGTGGGATCGGCGGGCCGTCGTGCCGGCGCACGAAGTTGAGGCGATCCGCCAAGTGGTGGACACGCGGGTGGCGGCGCGGCCGCACCCGTATCTGAAAGAGGGTCAGCGTGTGCGGATCATCCGCGGGCCGCTGACCGACGTCGAGGGCGTCCTCCTGCGAGTCAAGGACAGCAAGGGCCTCCTCATCCTCTCCGTCGACATGCTCCAGCGGAGTGTCGCGGTGGAGGTCGACTGCACCCAGGCGGTCCCCGTCTAGACGGAAGGTTGGCGATGGCGATTCAGCAGGCGAGGCCGAACGTTCTCGAGGTCCTCGACCGGGTCCTCGACAAGGGCATCGTCATCGATGCGTGGGTCCGCGTGACGGTTGTTGGAATCGACCTGGTGACGGTCGACGCGCGCGTCGTCGTCGCCTCGCTCGAGACATATCTCAAATACGCCAATGCGTTGGAGGGTGAGCGTCCCGGCGCCGCGTCGGCGGACAACGAGCGAACCAGTCGTCCCCGGGATGCGAGGGGCCCGGTCTCCCTGCGGATCGTGCGCGAGGTCTTCGATGCATGGAATGGTCACGATGTTGAACGCTACGCGGCCCTGCTCGACGACGGCTACGTCGGCGAAACCCACGGACTCCCGCCGCCGCTCCGCGGTCGTGAGGCCGCCAGCCACGCGATGAGCGCGCACCTGAGGATCCTTCCGGATTCTCACTTCTCGATTCAAGGCGCCGTTGCGACGGGCGACGACGTGTTCGTGAGCTGGCTGGCCACGGGGACGCCGCGGGACGAGTCCAGCGGCGCCAATCTCACCGCGCGTCCGTTGCGGGTGGCGGGATGCACGGTTAGTCGCGTCAGCCACGGGAAAGTCGTCCACACGTGGAACTACTGGGACATGCCGACCTCCTCCAACTGACGGCCGATGGCTCCGAAACGAAACCATGGCGCGCCCCTTGGTCATCGTCTCGCGACAGCATCCCGACCTCTACGTCTCCCTGAGTCAACGATTCTCCGGCGAGGCGGGAGTAGAAGTGATCTTTGATCGGCGACTGGCCGACCGTCGCCGGGAAGACATCTCGGCGCACGTCGAGCGTCGGCGGCGGGACCGCCGATCGCGCCCGGACATCGACGCGCAGCTCCGGGTGCGGTCCCACGTGATCGTGGCCCTTCGGTCGCGCGGGTGAAGCCGTTTCGCAGAACAACATGCTCTTCGAGACAATGCGTGCCAATGTAGCCAGCCGGAACGGCCTCCGCCGGCCGACGCCTCTCGGCTCCGGGTACTCGCTGTGAAGGCGACAACACTGGCGCTCGTGGAGCTGGGGACGATCTTTGCCGCCGTCTGCGCCATGCTCTTCGTCGGGCTTGGCCAGGTGCGGCCGGGCTCGAGCGCCGTTGCGCTCGCGCTGGCGCAGGCCCTTGCGCTGTCACTGTCGTGGGTCGTCGCATTCTATGTCAACAATCTCTACGACCTTCGAGCGGCCTCGAGCTTCGGCCGCTTCGCCTTGCGCCTGCCGACCTCTATGAGCGTGGTGCTGATCATGCTCGCGGGCTTCGATCATCTCGCCCCCGCCAAGATCAACCTCGGCGGCCCCGTGATCTGGGCGGGGCTCTTGAGCGTCGGAGTGGTCTTGTCGGTCAGGGCCGTCTCCTGTGCCGTGATCAGGAGCGGCCCATTTTTCGATCGGGTGTTGATCTTGGGGGCCACTCCGTTGGCCCGGAAGCTCATCGACGAGATCAACCACCATCACCGTGTGGGCTATACCATCGTCGGAGTCGTCGACGACGCGGTGCCCCTGGGGGACCCGTCCTTCCGCAACCTCGCCGTCGGTCCGCTCGAGCATCTCGGCACGATCATCGACCAGGTACGGCCCAATCGGATCGTCGTCGCGCTGGCCGAGCGGCGGGGGCGGCTGCCCGTCGGCCAACTCCTCAAGTCCCTGACCCAGCGGATCGTCATCGAAGACGGCGTCGACGTCTACGAGCGTCTCACCGGGAAGCTCGCTATCGAGTCGTTGATGCCGAGCCGGCTCATCTTCTCGAAGGACTTTTTCAAGTCGCGCCTCAATCTGATGTTCGCGCGGATCATCAGCGTTCTCGTCGCCGGCGTCGGACTGGTCCTGCTGGCCCCGCTGTTCGCTCTGATCGCCCTGGCCATCAAGGTGGATTCCCGCGGGCCGGTGTTCTTTGTTCAGGACCGCGTCGGCCGACTCGGTCGGCGGTTCAAATTGATCAAATTTCGCACCATGCATTCGGTGGAGGAACGGACGTCGGAGTGGGTGTGTGACAACGGGGGGCGGATCACCCGTGTGGGAAAGGTGCTCCGGAAGTTCCGGCTCGACGAGCTCCCCCAGTTCGTCAACATCCTTCGAGGCGACATGAACATCGTGGGACCGCGCCCACACCCCGTCTCGAACTTCGAGTTGTTCATGGCCCGGATACCGCACTACCCGCTGCGCGGCATCATCCGTCCCGGGATGACGGGCTGGGCTCAGGTCCGCTATGGCTACGCCAACAACCTGGAGGAAGAGACGGAGAAGATGCGCTACGACCTCTACTACATCAAACGCATGTCGCCCTGGGTCGATCTCCGCATCCTCCTCGAGACCGTCAAGCTCGTTGCCCTCGGCCGCAGCTCCGCCACGATCCTGGCGACGCCGGTCAAGACCTCCAGGAAAGAGCCGCTGCCCGAGCTCAATCGGGCGGCGTGACGATCAGGAGAACAGCTATGACGACGCGTAGGGCGATGATCGTCGCGCTGATGATCGTATCCGTCGCGATGGGAGTGCTCAGTGGGCCGCCGCCGGCACCGGCTCAAGGCCACGAGAACTACCAGATCGGATCGGAGGATGTTCTCGACATCGCGGTCTGGAATCACACGAGCCTCAGCCGGACGGTGCCCGTCCGCCCGGACGGCAAGATCTCGCTGCCGCTCTTGAATGACGTGCAGGCGGCCGGCCTCACCCCGATGTCGCTTCGGGACATTCTGATCCAGAGGTTCGCTGAGTTCGTGCCGACGCCCGAAGTCTCCGTCATCGTCAAGGAAGTCCGCAGCTTCAAGGTGTCGATCATCGGCGAAATCAAGACGCCGGGCCGCTACGAGTTCAAGAGCCGAACGACCGTCCTCGACGCACTGGCTCAGGCGGGTGCCTTCACCAACTTCGCCTCCCCCTCCCGAATCTACGTCCTTCGCCCGAACGGAAGCGGCATCCAACAGATCCCCTTCAACTACAAGCGGGTCATCGCGACGCGTGGCGGCAACGAGAACTTCTTCCTCGAGCCCGGCGACATCATCGTGGTGCCATGATGCGCGGCGATGTCGAGACGGATGACGTGCGGCCGGGGACGGGTTCGATCCTCGACGTCGTTCTGGGCGTGTGGAGTCGCCGCAAATGGGTGGGGATCGTCGTATTCACGGTCATCCTCGCGGCCGCCGCGACCGTCGCAAAGTTCCTCCCCGACATCTATCGCGCGACGGCCACCGTACTCGTGGAGCGGCAGAACGTTGCCGAGACATTCGTGAAGTCGTCCGTGAGCGGCGAACTCGAGACCAGGCTTCAGACCATCAGCCAGGAGATCCTGAGCCGGGCGCGGCTGGCGGAATTGATCGCTCGCCTTGGCCTCTACCCGAACTTGAGAGACGGCGCCCCGATCGAGGGCGCCATCCAAAAAATGCGGCGTGACATCGTGCTCGAGCTCAAGGGCGTCCAGCAGACGAATGGGCGGAGCGCGACCGTCGCGTTCGCCCTCACCTACCAGGGGCGGGATCCGGACACGGTGGCGCGGGTCGCCAATGCGCTCGCCGCCTTCTACGTCGAGGAGAACGTCAGGCTTCGTGAGCAGCAAGCGGCGGGCACGGCCTCGTTCCTCAGGCTCCAGCTCGCGGACGCGAAGAAGCGGCTGGACGAGCAGGAGCAGCTGGTGAGTGGCTTCCGAATGCGTCACGTCGGGGAGCTCCCCCAACAGCTGGCGGTCAACATGGCGACGCTGGAACGGCTCCAGGCGCAGCTCGACCTCAACGCGGCCAACCAGTTGCGGGCGATGGATCGGCGCGAGGCGGTGGCGAAGGGCCGCAGCGAGCCGGACCCCGTCGGCAGTGCGGTCACGCCAGACGCCGCGGTCGGGAGCCTCGCGAAATTGAAGCAGGAGCTCACCGAGCTCCGGCGGCGCTACACCGATAAGCATCCTGATGTGATCGCACTCAAAGCACAGATTGCCGCGCTCACTCGCGACGGCGCCGACGAGAAGTCAGAGGTCACGGCCGCGCCGCCGTCCGCACGGCCCGCTGACCCGCCGGCGCGGCTCACGCCGGCCATGAGCAAGATCGACGCGGAGATCGACGCCCTCAAAGTCCAGGAGCGGAGGGTGCAGCAGCAGATGGCCGGCTATCAGCGACGCGTCGAAGCCGCGCCCCAGCGCGAGCAAGAGCTTCAGCGGCTGTCGGCGAGCTACGAGACGGCGAAAGAGCTCCACGCCTCGCTCTCGAAACGGTACGAAGACGCCCAGCTCGCCGAAAGCATGGAGCAGAGCCAGCGTGGCGAGCGGTTTCGGATCCTCGATCTCGCGATTCCCCCGAAGCAGCCGGCGGCACCCAACCGGACGCTATTGCTCTTCGTCGGGCTACTGGCGGCGTGCGGGGCGGCCGTGGCGGCGATGGTCGTCACCGAACAATTCGGAGGCTCCTTTCACAGAGTCGACGATGTGCGAGCCCTCACCACGGCGCCCGTGCTCGTCAGCATTCCGATGATCGTGACCGAGGCCGACCGACGTCGAGCGAAGTGGCGATTCTGTCTCGCCGCCGTCGGCGTCGTCCTGACCCTCGTGGTCGTCGTCAACGCGGCACGATACGTCGCCGACGGAAACGAGCAACTCCTCTCCATGCTGGCGCGGGATGCCGTCCGGTTGGCCAAATGATGGGCAAATCCCTCGAGGACGAGTCTTCCTTCGGGGCGCCGACCCGGCCGCGCTGGGACGGAGTCGATCCGCACCTGGTGAGCCTCGTCGATTCCGCTTCCTTCGCGGCCGAGCAGTACCGCGTGCTGGGGCACATCGTCGAGCAACTGCACACCCACCGCAGCCTCCGAGTGCTCGCGGTCACGAGCGCGGCCGTCGGTGATGGCAAGACGACCACCGCGATCAACCTGGCGGGCGCGCTCGCCCAGACGGTCGAGGGCCGTGTCCTTCTTGTCGATGCCGACCTTCGGCGGGCTTCCGTGCAAGCGCAGCTCGGGCGACCCGACCGCGGCCATGCCGGCCTCGTGGACGCGGTCCTGGACCGGAAGCTTTCGCTGGCCGACGTGGTGCGGGATGACTCCCGCCTGAGACTGTCGATCCTGCACGCCGGCCTGGGAACCGCCGTCCCGTACGACGTGCTCAAATCGGCTCGGGTCGGCGAGCTATTCGAGCAGGCGCGCCAGCAGTACGACTACGTCATCGTCGACACACCTCCGTTCGTTCCGGCGCCGGACGGCCGCGTCATCGCGAAATGGGTCGATGGTTTTCTCCTGGTCATGGCGGCCCACAAGACACCTCGCAAGCTCGTCGAAGCCGTGCTCGACGTCATGGACCCGGCCCAACTGGCGGGTATCGTCTTCAACGGCAGCCGCGATCGCCCCTTTTCGAAGTACTACGGGCGTTACTACACCGGCGAGACGTCCCGAAACGGCGACCGGACGCATTGGTGGAACCGCATCAGCTGGTGGCGCCGTGAGGGGGAAGCGGCCGGGCGTTCGCTCTGGCGACGGTCGTCCCCCCCTCAGGTAAATACGAAGGTCCGTCCCGCCAACGCCCAGAACAGCGCAGAAGGGGGTTGAGACGAAGAGTCGTTGCACCCATGCGTCCTGATCAATTGACCGGACGCTCACAGGTAAACGTACACCGTACACTTCGAAAAGGTTGACGATGAACAAGCGATTTTGTCTGATGGCGCAGCTCGCAGTGCTACTCCTGTTCGTTGGCATTCCCGTGGGCCCTGGCGAGGCAGAACCGTTTCTGACCTGTTACAAGTTTTCGCCAATCTTCACCAACGAGCGGTACAAGATCGCCACGCCCACCCAGGCCGCGATCACCGAATTAGCGGAGGAGGTGAATTTCGGCCATCCCGGCCAATTCGCCCTCTCTCTCATCGGCAAGCATGTGGGCACCTGCGGTGGGAACACTGTCAGGCCGATCAACGGGACTCTCATCGCGACCAACATAGAGGACAGGGCTCGGCTCGGTCTCAAGAGCTTCAACACGACCGGTAGTCCGGTCCCCACCTGCGTAGACTTTGAGATCAGTTGCAGGGCATCAGCCCAGACCAAGTTCCCTCCCCCCGTATGGGACTGCTACGGCCGAAACGTTTTGTCCCCCAACACCGTTTCTTTTCAGCTAATTCAGGTGGATGAGACACAAGATCCGCGCTGCAGTCTCTTCGAGGCCGGCGAGGCTGCGGATGGAGTGGCGGCGGCGGCTGAACCTGCCACGGGCACCCTAATGGGCGCGGTTCCGAAATCGGCCACGATCACGATCCCCTAGGGCACGGCCCACGCTGGACCGGCCCAGGCCATTTGGCCTGGGCCGCCCAGGGCGGCCTACGACCATGACGGACAGCCAAGAAACTCGTACACGAAGGCCGGGATCGATACATCGCGTGACGATGATCCTCTCGATCTTCCCGCTGCTGGCTCTTTTGGCGATGACGCCTGCGCAGAGTGAGCCGCTGGCCGAGGTCGACGGGGAGACCATCACCGCCGAGGAGGTCGAAACGGCTCTGGCGGCGCAGTTCGCGAAGCTCGAAGAGCAGATCTACACACTGAAGCGCGCGAAGGTCGAGACGCTCATCAGCGACCGGATCCTGGCGCGCGAGGCGACGCGGCGGGGGATCTCGGTCCCGGAGCTCCTCGATGCGGAAATCACCTCGAAGGTGGCTCTGGTAACGGAGCAGGAGATCGAGGCCTTCTATCAGACGAACAGGAATCGGCTCAGGGGGGATGAGGCGGCGGTGCGGGAGCAGATTAGGGCTCACCTGCAGAATCAAAAGCTGGCAGCCCGGCGGGAGCCGTTCCTCGAATCCCTCCGATCCAAGTCCCAGGTGGTGGTCCACCTCAAAGCTCCGCCGGTTCCCCGGGCCGAGGTGGGGGTAGCGGGCGCTCCCTTCAAGGGATTGGTGACAGCGCCGGTGACGATCGTCACCTTCGAGGACTTCCACTGCCCGTTCTGCAAGCGAATCAATGAGACCGTCGCGCAGCTTCTCGCCCGCTACAACGAGAAGGTCAGAGTCGTCCATCGCGACTTCCCGATCGACACTCTGCATCCCGGGGCACGGCAAGCCCATGAGGCTGCGCGGTGCGCCCACGCCCAGGGGAAATTTTGGCCCTATCACGACACGCTCTACGCCAACGCGCCGAAGACCACTCCTGAGCAGTTGAGGGCGTACGCCCGGGAAGTTGGGCTCGACGTCTCGCTCTTCGAGCAGTGCTTCACGAGCGGGAGTTATCGGGCCGCGGTACAGCAAGACGTGGAGGAGGGAAACCGCCTCGGTGTCTCAGGTACTCCGACGTTCTTCATCAACGGCCGGGTGCTATCCGGGGCCCAGCCGATCGAGCGCTTCGTCCAGGTGATCGAGGAAGAGCTGGCGCGCGATCGGTGATCAGCGCGCCGCAGGCAGCGCCATGCTCGAGCTGAACCAGATGAGGGATCGCAATGACTGATGCAAATCTGATCGCGCGGATCCAGGATCATAGGGCGCACGTCAGCGTCATCGGCCAGGGCTACGTGGGCCTCCCGCTGGCCGTCGAATTCGCGCGCGCGGGGTTTACCGTCACCGGCGTCGATGTCGACCTGGATCGGATCGGCGCCCTCAACGCCGGGCGCTCCACGACTCCCGACGTCAGCAGCGAAGACTTGACGTCTCTCCTTCAGGCCGGCCGCTATGTGGCGACCTCCGATTTCGCGGTGCTCGAGCGCACCGACGTCGTGATCATTTGCGTTCCCACCCCGCTGGGAAAGTCCAAGGATCCCGACATCTCCTTCGTGGTGGCCGCCGCCGAGCAGGCCGCCCTCCGGTTCCGGCCCTCCCAGCTCATCGTGCTCGAGAGCACGACCTATCCCGGAACGACCGAGGAGCTCCTCGTTCCGTTCTTCGAGGCGCGGGGCGCGCGGGTGGGGGAGACCTGCTTTCTGGCTTTCTCTCCCGAACGAATCGACCCGACGAACCCCACCTTCAAGGTTCGGGACATCCCGAAAGTCGTGGGGGGCGTCACCCCGGCGTGCCGGCAGTTGGCCGCCCTGTTCTACCGTCAGATCGTCACGACCGTGGTGGAGGTCTCGAGCCCGAAGGTGGCCGAGCTCGCCAAGCTCTACGAGAACGTCTTCAGGAACGTCAACATCGCGCTGGCCAACGAGTTCTCCCTGATGTGCCGGCGCCTGGGCGTGAGCACCCGTGAAGTCATCGATGCCGCCGCCACCAAGCCCTTCGGCTTCCTCCCGTTCTATCCGGGTCCGGGTATCGGCGGTCATTGCATTCCCGTGGACCCCAACTATCTCGCCTGGAAGATGCGACTGAACGGGTACGAGGCGCGTTTCATCCACCTGGCCGACCAGATCAACCGCTCCATGCCGGATCATGTGGTGGAGCTGGTGACACAGGCGCTCAACGAGCAGCATCGCTGTCTGAACGGCGCCAAAATCCTGGCTCTCGGCGTGGCGTACAAGCGCGGTGTCGGAGACACCCGGGAATCGCCGGCGCTGGAGATCCTCCGCCTGCTGCAGCAGAAGGGGGCCGAGATCTGCTACGCGGATCCCTACGTCCCTTCGATCGTTCTCGACGGGACGACGCTCAAGGCCGTCGAAGTAACCGACGAGAAGCTCGCGTCGGCCGACTGTGTGCTGATCCTCACCGATCACCCCGACTTCGACTACGGGCGAGTGGTGGAGGCTGCGCCGTCGATCGTGGACACGCGAAACGCCACCTGGGGGCATCGCGCGCCCACCGGCCGGATCACGAGGCTCTAGCCGCCATGAAGATCGTCAACGTCGTGGGCGCGCGGCCCAATTTCGTGAAGATGGCGCCCCTCATGAGGGCGATGCGGCGCCATCCGAATATCACGCCGATCCTCGTGCACACCGGTCAACACTATGACGATCAAATGTCGACGCAATTCTTCGAGGAGCTCGAAATCCCCGCGGCGGACTTCAACCTCGGTGTCGGATCCGGGTCGCACGCGATCCAGACGGCCGAAGTCCTGCGACGCCTCGAGCCGGTCCTCGAGACGCTGAAGGCGGACCTGGTGCTCGTCGTCGGGGACGTGAACTCCACGCTGGCGGCGGCGCTGACGGCCGCCAAGCTCCACGTTCCCATCGCCCACGTGGAGGCCGGCCTCCGCTCCGGTGACCGCACGATGCCGGAGGAGATCAACCGGCTCCTCACGGACGCCATTTCGGATTTTCACTTCGTCACCGAAGAGAGCGGCCGCGAGAACCTCCTGCGTGAGGGCATCGCCGCGGAGAAGGTTCATTTCGTTGGCAACGTCATGATCGACGCTCTCGAGGCCTCCCGGGGCCGCTGGGAGCAGTCGTGCATTCTGAGTCGCCTGGGTCTCGGTCCCGGCGACCCCTATGCGGTCCTGACTCTCCATCGCCCGTCGAACGTCGACGATCCGTTGACGCTGATGAACTTCCTCGACGCATTCCAGGCGCTGGCGCGTCAGGTCCCCCTCGTGTTCTCCCTTCACCCGCGGGTCAAGCAGAAGCTCCTCCGGCAGGGATATCTGGCCCGAATGATGCCGCTTTCGCGCGAGCCGCTTCACCGCAAGGGGATCGCCTACCTCGACCCCCTCGGGTATCTCGACTTCATCAGCCTCATGAGCCGCGCCCGTATGGTCCTGACCGATTCGGGCGGTGTCCAGGAGGAGACCACCTTCCTCGGGATCCCGTGCCTGACGCTACGAGACACCACGGAGCGTCCGGCCACGATCACCCACGGCACCAATCGCATCGTTGGCACCGACCCCCGCCGGATCGTGGACGAGGCGTTGCGCACGCTGGACCGGACGCCGCAGCGGAATGGACCGCCCCCGCTGTGGGATGGCCAGACGGCCGAACGGATCGTCAACATCCTCCTCGATCGCGACGCCGGCCGACCCGTGGAGACCGACATCACCGAGCGTGCCGCCTAGGCTGCCATGGCGTCGAAGCTCGCATCGATTCACATCGACATGGACTCCCCCGGCACGCTGCTCCGGTTCTGGGGCTTCGACGGGGCGTGCGCCGACCTCGACCGTTTCCACGAGGTGGCGATGACACGCGCCCTCGACCTCCTGAGGGACTGCGGGGTCCGCGCGACGTTCTTCTGCATCGGAGAAGAGCTCGACAAGAGCCCGGTCGCTGTGTCGATGATCCGCCAGGCGCACCACGAGGGCCACGAGATCGCCAACCATACGTATTCGCACCCCTTCGGCCTCACGAACCTGGGTGCGGCCGAGATCCGGCGGGAAATCACGGACTGCTCGGAGGTGATCCACCGCGTGACGGGAGCGCCGCCACGTGGATTCCGGGCGCCGGGCTATGCCGTGAACGCGGCCGTGCTGGAGATCCTCGAGGAGCTCGGGTTCGAATATGATTCCTCGGCCTTCTGGAGCGTCTTGCACTCCGCGATGAGAATCTATCGACGCGCCGTCTCGGGGCGTCCGGCCCCCGACAGCTTCGGGGAGGCCTCGATGGGCTTGTCGCGGAGCATCTACTATCCCGAGAAAGCGACGTGGACGCGGCAGGGTCCGGCTCGCTCCATCGTCGAGATCCCCCTGCCGAGAACGCGGGTGTTCAACCTGCCCTTCTACAGCAATTTTCATCTCGCGACCGGCGCCCTCTACCGCGCGATGGCGGTGGCGCTCATGAATCAGCCGTACTTCGTGTACCTCGTGCATCTCGTCGAGTTCACGGACCTGAGCGACGGCCTGCCGGCGCGGCTCCGCGTCCATCCGAATGTGACCACCGAGGCCGCCGTCAAGGTGCGTGCGCTCGCCGACACCATCCGTCGGATCATGCGGCGCTACCAGATCATCACGAGCGCCGAGGCGGCGCGGGCGTTCAAAGCCCTCGTTTCTGACGGCGCCGACCGGCAAGCCGCCTGGGCGCTGTGACCCGCGCCGCGCATCACATGCGACCGGAGAAAGCCGACGTGATCAACGTCCTCAGCGTCGACGTCGAGGAGTACTACCACGCGACAGTGTTTCAGGAAGGAACACGCGGACAGGCGCGCGGGGCCTTTGTCAGCCGGGTTGAAGAGAGCATGGACCGTGTGCTGGCGCTGTTGGCCGACGCCGACGTCCGGGCGACGTGCTTTGTCCTGGGAGAGGTGGCCGCCGCCCATCCAGCGCTGGTGCGGAAGATTGCCGGAGAGGGTCACGAGGTGGCCTGTCACGGCCAGCGTCATGAGCTCGTGTCGCGCCAGAGCCCGGCGGAGTTCCGAGCGGACGTGCGAGAGGCCAAAGAGCTTCTGGAAGACATCACGGGGGCCGCGGTGCGGGGTTACCGTGCTCCCACGTTTTCGATCGGGTCCGAGCAGGTATGGGCGTACGACATCCTGCTGCAGGAAGGGTTCCGCTACGATTCCAGCGTCTATCCCATCGTTCATGACCGGTATGGCGATCCGAACGCCCCACGGTTTCCGTACGAAGCGTGGCGGAACGGACCCGAGGCGCTCATGGAGTTCCCCATCGGCACGGCGCGCGTCCTCGGACTCAATCTCCCGATCGGTGGCGGCGGATACTTTCGACTACTGCCGCTGGCCGTCACCCGGTTCGGGATTCGCCGGGTGAACGCCAGGGACCGACGCCCTGTCATGTTTTATTTCCACCCGTGGGAGCTCGATCCGGAGCAGCCGCGCCCGCGGATGCCCTGGCGTCACCACTATCGCCACTACGTGGGCATGCGGCGGGAGGAAGCGAAGCTGTCACGGCTGCTGCGCGACGTTCGCTTCGGGACCGCGCAGGACGCACTCGGCCTTCGTGGCCGGGCGGGGTCGCGTTGAAGCTCAACGTGCGCTACGGCCTGGCCGCCGTCGGATACATGACCGGGATCTTCGTGCTCTCGGCGTCGCCGTGGAACGGCATCCCGGCCTCGCGCCTGGTGCTGAAGGTCCTTCACGTGCCGCTCTTTGCCGGGCTCGCGGCGTGCGTGCTCATGGGCCTCGCGCAAGGGCCGTGGACTCAGACCGGATCGTGGCCGCTCTATGCCGTGGTCGGTCTCGTCGCCGGCGGGTACGCCGCCTTCGACGAGTGGCATCAGTCCTTCGTGCCGGGCCGAACCGCGGCCGTCGGCGATTTCCTTCTCGACTGCCTGGGTATCGCGCTGTGCCTGGGCATCCATCGCCTGATCATCCGGGGGATCCATGACGGCCGATAGCGCCGCTCGCGCCCGGCCTCTGGGATCCGAGGGGGGTGCCCTGTGAACAGCGCGAAAATCGTCAGGCGAGCCAACGGAGGGCTGGCGGCGCGCTCCGCCGACGCGGTGGCGCCGCCCAAGCCGCTCCTTTCCGTCGTGGTGCCGGCCTACAACGAAGCGGCCATCATCGAGAAGAACCTCGCGCTGCTGTGCCAGTACATGGCATCGCTCGAAGACGAATGTCGCTGGGAGATCGTCTTCGTCAACGATGGAAGCACCGACGACACCGGCGAGCTCGCCGAGGCTTTTGCCGAGGGCCGGAGCAACATCCGGGTGCTGCACCATGCGGTGAATTTCGGCCTCGGTCAGGCGATCAAGTTCGCGTTCAAGCACTGCCGGGGGGACTACATCGTGACCCTCGACCTGGACCTCAGCTACTCGCCGGAGCACATCCGGCAGTTGCTGGCAAAGATCCGAGACACCGGGGCGAAGATCGTCCTGACCTCTCCGTACATGAAAGGGGGCCGCATCTCGAATGTCCCCTGGCTGCGGCGAACCTTCAGCGTCCTCGCGAATCGCTTCCTATCACGTCTGTCCCACAGCAACCTGTCGACGCTGACGAGCATGGTGCGGATCTACGACGCGCGATTCGTCCGGGGCCTCAACCTCAAGGCGATGGGCATGGAGGTCAACCCGGAGGCCATCTACAAGGCCATGCTCCTGCGGGCGCGGATCGAGGAGATCCCCGCGCATCTCGACTGGACCCTGCAGAACGCCGCGGGGGTGAAGCGAAAGTCGAGCATGCGCTTGATGCGCCATACCGTCGCGACGCTGTTCTCGGGGTTCTTGTTCAGGCCCTTCGTGTTCTTCATCGTCCCCGGCGTGATGATGCTCCTGCTGTCCCTGTACCTCGGGGCGTGGATCGTCGCCCACGTGGTTCGCCACTACCACCTCCTGACCCAGTACGACTGGCCTCCGGCCCGCGCCTCGTGGGCGGTGGCGGCCGCGTACAACGAGCGCACGCATGCGTTCGTGATCGGCGGCATGCTGTTGATGCTGGCCATTCAGCTGATCAGCCTCGGAATCCTCGCGCTGCAGAGCAAGAACTACTTCGAAGAGGTCTTTCACCTGGGGACGACCGTGTACCGGTACCTCCAGGACGAGCGGAAGGCGCCGAAGTGAGCCGGGGCGCGCGAACGGTCCTCGTCACCGGGATCGCCGGCTTCCTGGGATCCCATCTGCTCGATCGCCTCGTCGCGGCGGGATACGACGTCATCGGCATCGACAACCTGTCGATGGGCACGCCGAGGAACCTCGCGTCTCACCTGGGCGGCCCGCGTCTTCGCTTCCTGGAGAGAGACATCACAGATGCGTCGACGTTCGACGGGCTGGACGGCGACGTCGGCTGCGTCGTTCACCTGGCGGCGTTCAAGATCCCACGATACGGACGGGCACTCGACACGCTGCGGACGAACGCCCGCGGGACCGAGCACGTACTGGAGTTCGCGCGTCGAGCCGGGTGCAAGTGTGTGCTGGCTTCGACGTCCGACGTCTACGGTCGCAACCCGAATCCTCCGTTCAACGAGGATGACGAGTCGGTGATCGGCCCGTCCACGGTGGCGCGCTGGGGGTACGCCGTCTCGAAGCTCTTCGACGAGCATCTGGCCTTCGCCTATCAGGACAGTTTCGGCATTCCCGTCACGATTCTGCGATTTTTCGGTTCCTACGGGCCGCGGCACCACCTCAGCTGGTGGGGAGGACCCCAGTCGGTGTTCATCGATGCCGTCCTGAGGGGCCAGGAGATCCCCATCCACGGCGACGGTCTTCAGACCCGCAGCTTCACGTACGTGAGCGATACGGTCGAGGCGATCCACGCGTCGATCGACAAGCCCGAGGCGAACGGCGAGATCTTCAACGTCGGTAGCAACCGTGAGATCACGATCGTGGAGCTGGCGCGACTGATCAAGCGACTCGCCGATACCCCCGGAGAGCTCAAGCTGAAGTTCATCCCCTACGATGCGCTCAGCGGCCGGCGCTACGAGGACGTGCGCCGGCGCGTGCCCGATGTGTCACGCTGCGAGCGGATCCTCGGGGTGAAGGCCACCGTCGAGCTCGAGGACGGGCTGGCGCGCACCATCGCCTGGCAGCGCGGCGTCACCGAGGACGCCCGCCGATGAGAGTTGGCGTGGTCGGCGGTGGCTTCATGGGACTCGCGCTCGCTCAGCGGCTGGCGGTGAAGGGCCATGCCGTGACGGTGCTCGAGCGGGAGAAGCAGCTCGGGGGCCTCGCGACGTACCACGACTACGGGCCGTTCTTCTGGGACCGCTTCTACCACTGCATCGTTCCGTCGGACACGCACCTCATCGGCTTTCTGAACGACATCGGGCTCGGAGACCAGCTGCATTGGCGCCGAACGCTCACGGGCTTCTATGTGGACGAGCAGCTCCATTCGATGAGCACGAGCTTGGAATTCCTGAAGTTTCCTCCCGTGACGCTGTGGGGAAAACTGAGACTCGCCCTGACCATTCTGTACTGCTCGCGGATCAGCGACTGGCGTCGTCTCGAAGCCATTCCGGTGGAGGAGTGGCTACGGCGGACGTGCGGGCGCCCCACCTACGAGAAGATCTGGAAGCCGCTGCTGCTGGCGAAGCTCGGGGAGAGCTATCGGCGCGTGTCGGCCGTCTTCATCTGGTCGTACATCAAGCGATTGTTCTCGGCTCGGCATTCGTCGGGCCAGAAGGAGCATCTCGGCTACGTCGCGGGTGGCTACAAGACGGTGCTGGGTCGGCTCGAGGAGGTCATCGGGGCCGCCGGCGGCCACATCCGCACGGGCGTCTCGGTGACCCAGATCCAGCCCGAGCCCGGCGGCGGCATGTGGGTCCACTGCGATGGGACGCGCGAGCACTTCGATAAAGTCATTGTCACGAGCCCGGTCAACGTGCTCCAAAAACTCGCCGCTCCGGAGCTGCTCCGAGTGGCCAGTCCAGGTGGAGCGGTCGAGTACCTCGGCGTGATCTGCATGGTGCTGGTGACGCGAAGGGCGCTCGTGCCGTACTACGTCCTCAACATCGCCGACGAGCGCATCCCCTTCACGGGCGTGATCGGGATGAGCAACCTCGTCTCGCTGGACGAGACGGCCGGGCGCCACATCACGTACTTGCCGAAGTATGTGCTCTCCGATGACCCCCTGCTGCGCTGCTCCGACGAAGAGCTGCGCGCCCAGTTCTTCGACGGACTCCGGCTCATGTTGCCGGAGTTCAAGCGCGCGGAGATCGAAAGCGTGCACATCAACCGAGCCGTCAAGGTCCAACCCCTCCAGGTGCTGCAGTATTCGCGGCTGGTGCCGCAGGTGGCCACCGCGCACGCTGACTTCTTGGTGCTCAACACCTCCCAGTTCGTGAACTGCACCCTGAACAACAACGAGGTCGTGCGAGCGGTCGACGAGTTCGTCGCCGGCTACGGCCGGATGTTCGAGGAGACCTTCCCGCGACCTGCGGTCGTGACGAGGTAGGGCGAGATGGCGAGCGACGGGAACGGCGAGCGTGACTACTTCGTGCACGAGTCATCGTTCGTGGACGAGCCCTGCAGCATCGGGAAGGGCACGAAGATCTGGCATTTCTGCCACATCATGGGCGACTCGGCGATCGGGCGGGATTGCAACTTCGGGCAGAACGTCGTGCTCTCGCCGGGCTGCGTCATCGGCGACAACGTGAAGATTCAGAACAACGTGTCGGTGTACACCGGCGTGATCCTCGAAGACGACGTCTTCTGCGGTCCGTCAGCCGTCTTCACGAACGTCGTGAATCCTCGGAGCCACGTGAGTCGCAAGGACCAGTTCCAGCAGACGCTCGTCAGGCGGGGGGCGACGATCGGCGCGAACGCGACGGTGGTCTGTGGCGTCACGCTCGGCCGGTACAGCTTCGTCGGAGCGGGCTCCGTGGTGACCCGTGATGTCCCCGACTACGGGATGGTGTACGGCAACCCCGCACGGCTTCGCGGCTGGATGTGCCATTGCGGGACCCGATTGAGCCTGGGAGTGTCGGGCGAGCGCGTCGAGACATCGGAATGCTCGGCCTGCGGCCGCCGCTATCGGCACGAGGCCGGCACGTTGAGCGAGGCCGCATAGGGGACTGACATGGCGACCGTAACGAGCGAGAAGCTGACGGTACCGCTCCTCGATCTCCGGGCGCAGTACGAGCAGATCGAGCCCGAGATCATGGAAGCCATTCGCGACGTCTGCGCCAGCCAGCGATTCATTCTCGGTCCCCGTGTGCGCGCGCTCGAGGAGCAAGTCGCGGCGTACTCGCACTGCCGCCATGGTGTCGGCGTCTCCTCCGGAACCGACGCGCTGCTGGTCGCGCTGATGGCACTCGGTGTCGGCCCGAGCGACGAGGTGATCACCACCCCGTTCACGTTCTTCGCGACCGGCGGCGCGGTGGCCCGCCTGGGCGCCCGGCCGCTGTTCTGCGACATCGATCCCGTCACCTACAACCTGTCGGTCGAGTCGGTCGCGGACCTGATCGCCACGCACTGCGAACGGCGGTCGGGCGAGCTGGCGAATCGGCGAACCGGAGGTCGGGTCAAGGTCCTGATGCCGGTCCACCTGTTCGGGCAGATGGCCGACATGAACGGCCTCGGGGAGATCGCGGCGCGGAACGGCCTGAAGGTCGTGGAGGACGCGGCGCAGGCCATTGGCGCCGAGGACGAGGCCGGGCATCGCGCCGGCAGCGTCGGTGACATCGGCTGCTTCTCGTTCTTCCCCAGCAAGAATCTCGGCGCGTTCGGTGACGCCGGCATGTGCACCACGAACGATCCCCATCTGGCGGCGCGGATGGAGGCCTTGCGGGTGCATGGGGGGCGGCGGAAGTATCACCACGAGATCGTCGGCGGCAACTTCAGGCTGGACGAGCTCCAGGCGGCCGTCCTGCTCGTCAAGTTGAGACATCTCGATGCCTGGACCGCGCGCCGACAAGAGAACGCCCGCTGGTACAGCGCGGCCCTCGAGCGTTGCGGCCTCGGCGATCGCGTCGTGACGCCCCGCTGGTCCGGCGCCTCCCGGCACATCTTCAACCAGTACGTGCTGCGTGCGCAGCGCCGGGACGCGCTCCGAGACCATCTCGCCGGCGGCGGCATCGGGACGGAGGTCTACTATCCCGTCCCGCTGCACATGCAGGCGTGCTTCGACGACCTCGGCTATCGACCCGAGGATCTGCCCGAAGCGCGGCGCGCCGCGGGCGAGGCCGTGGCCGTCCCGATCTATCCGGAGCTCACGCCGGACCAGCGCCGGCACGTGGTCGAGACGATCGTCGCGTTCTACCGATCGTCATGAAGGTCGTCAGCATCGTGGGGGCGCGTCCCCAGTTCGTCAAAATGGCGGTGCTCGCTCGCGCGTTCGAGCGCCACAACCGCCTGGCCCCCGAGCCGATCGAGAGCCTCATCGTTCACACCGGCCAGCACTACGACGCCGACATGTCCGACGTGTTCTTCGAGGAGCTGAACATTCCACCGGCCACCCTCAATCTGGCCGTCGGCTCGGGGCCGCACGGACGGCAGACGGGACAGATGCTGGAGAAGCTCGAGCCCGTGCTGCTCGACGTCGGCCCCGACATCGTGATGGTCTATGGCGACACGAACTCGAGCGTGGCCGGTGCCCTGGCGGCCGTCAAGCTCCACATTCCTGTGGGGCACGTCGAGGCGGGCGTCCGGAGCTTCAACCGCCGGATGCCCGAGGAAGTGAACCGCGTCGTCACGGACCACGTCGCAGACCTGCTGCTGGCCCCCACGCCAACCGCGATGGGCAACCTGGAACGTGAAGGGCTCTCGGCGCGAGCGATCCTGACCGGCGACGTGATGTACGACGCGGTGCTGAGCCACGGCCAGGCGGCCGAGCGCACGCCCAGGATCCTCGAGACAGTGGGACTGGCGTCGGGCGGCTACGGGCTCGTGACGGTCCACCGCGCCGAGAACACCGACGACGGCGAGCGGCTGGACGGTCTCTTGGCGGCCGTCAACGACATCGCCACGACGGTGATGCCCCTCGTGTTCCCGATGCATCCGCGGACGGCGGGCGTCGTGCGTTCGATGCGGCCGCGCTGGGCGCCGGCGCCGAGGCTTCACGTCATCCCGCCCGTCGGCTACCTCGACATGCTTCGTCTCGTCCGCCATGCCCGGGTCACGCTGACCGATTCCGGTGGGCTGCAAAAGGAGGCGTTCTTTCTGGGCTGCCCGTGCGTGACGCTGCGCGACGAGACCGAGTGGATCGAGACCGTGCAGGGGATGGGAAATGTCGTGACCGGCGTGAGTCCGGAGGCGGTGCGTGCGGCCGTCGTGACGTGGGAACGTCGACGGTCGCAGGGACTGGCGAATGCTGGCGGGGCCGGCGCTTCGTTCGGCGATGGTCGCGCTGCCGATCGGATCGTCGCCGCGCTGCGGGCCGCCTGTCCAGGTGAAGTGACCGCGTGGTCGACCGGTGCTGAGACGACCACGCTGAGGGTCGTCGGAGAGAGCCGATGCTGAATGTCGCGGTGGTGGGCGTCGGGGGCTGGGGAAAGAACCTGGCCCGCAACTACTTTCAGATCCCGGACTGCTCGCTGAAGTACATCTGTGACCTCAGTCCCAAGCGCCTCGAGGACCTGCAGCGCCACTTGCCGGGGACGGCGATCACGACGCGATTCGACGATCTCTTGCAGGATGCGGATCTGCAGGCGTGCGTCATCGCGACAACGGCGTCGACCCACTATGCTCTGGCGAAGGCCGCCCTGCGAGCGGGCAAGGACGTCTTCGTCGAGAAGCCGTTCGTCCTCGAGGTGAACGAGGCGGAAGAGCTGGTCCGGATCGCGGAGCAGGAAGGCCGCATCCTGATGGTCGGCCATCTGCTCGAGTATCACCCCGCCGTCGGCCGTCTCAAGGAGATGGTGAGCTCGGGCGAGCTCGGCGACATCTATTACGTCTACAACCAGCGCGTCAATCTCGGCACCGTGCGGAACGACGAGAACGCGCTGTGGAGCTTTGCCCCTCACGACATCTCGGCCCTGCTGTATCTGCTCGGCAAGGAGCCGACCGACGTCACCGCGCGCGGGCAGTCGTATCTGCGCCGGGGGATCGAGGACGTCGTATTCATCACGCTCAATTTCGACGGCGCGGCCCTGGCGCACATCCACGTGAGCTGGCTCGACCCGCACAAGATCCGGAAGATCACGGTCGTCGGCAGCAAGAAGATGGTCGTCTTCGACGACATGGAGACCACGGAGAAGCTGAAGGTGTACGACAAGAGTGCCGAGCAGAACGCGGAGTACAGCACCTTTGCCGAATACGTCACCCTCCGCTTCGGCGATATCACGATCCCGCACCTGAGGATCGATGAACCCGTCCGGCTCGAATGCCAGCACTTCCTGGAGTGCATTCGCGACCGCCGGCGACCCCTGAGCGATGGCCGGGATGGGCTGCGCGTGGTCAAGGTGCTGGCGGCAGCTCAGCGGTCGCTGGAGAAGAACGGAATGCCGATCCCGATCGAGGCGGCCGAGTACCGCCGCGTGGCCTGAAAGGGTCTCTATGAGCGAGCAGTTGACCGCGCTGATCGTGAGCGCACTGCGCGAGCAGGGCAGGGGACGCGAGGTCGCGACCCTGCTGGAGCTCGGATCCGAAACACCGCTGTTCGGCCGCGAGGGTGTGCTGGATTCGCTCGGCCTCGTGGCGCTCGTGGTCGCGGTGGAGCAGGCCATCGAAGACGCATACGGCGTGAGCGTGAGCCTGGCTGACGAGCGGGCGTTGTCCGAGGGGAAGAGCCCGTTTCGGACCATCGGCACGCTGGCGGACTACGCAGGGCGACTGATCGACGGCGGCGCCCGATGACGATGGACCCCGCGGTGACTCTGATCACCGGTACCCGCAAGGGCATCGGTCGTGGCCTGGCGGAACATTACGTGCGTGCCGGGCATCAGGTGATCGGGTGCAGTCGCGCCGATGTCGACTGGACGTTCGAGGGGTACACGCACTATCGCGCGGATGTCACAGACGAGAGCGCGGTGAAGGCGTTGTTCACGGACATTCGCAGGAAATACGGCCGGCTCGACCATCTGATCAACAACGCCGGAATCGCATCGATGAACCACAGCCTGCTGACACCGGTGGCGACCGTGCACGACATCTTGAATACGAACGTCGTGGGCACGTTTCTGTTCAGTCGCGAGGCGGCCAAGCTGATGACCAAGAACGGCCATGGCCGCATCGTCAACGTCACGACCGTCGCGCTGGCGTTGAAGCTGGAGGGCGAAGCGATCTACGTCGCGTCGAAGGCGGCGGTGTTGGCGCTCACCCAGGTGTTGGCGAAGGAGCTGGCGGGATTCGGCATCACCGTCAATGCCGTCGGCCCCGTTCCCGTGGAGACCGATCTGATCCGGTCCGTCCCCCGGGACAAGATCGAGCGGCTGCTCTCCCAGCAGGCCATCCCCCGGATGGGAACCTGTGCCGACATCGCCAACGTGGTCGATTTCTACTTGCGGCCCGAGAGCGGATTCATCACCGGGCAGCACCTGTTTCTGGGAGGGGTCTAGGTGGCCATCGAGTTCCTGCTCGATGCGTTTGCCACTCACCAGGCCGACGACGCCATCGTCTGGCGTGACCGGGTCTACTCGTTCGGCTGGCTCTCGGAGACGGTGCGAGACTGGATGCGCCGGCTGCAGGCGGGCGCGGTGGAGCCTGGGTCGGTGGTCAGCCTGGACGCCGACTTCTCGCCCACCGCCATCAGTCTCATGCTCGCCCTGGTGGCGCACCGATGCATCGTGGTTCCGCTCACGACGTCCGTCGAGACGAAAAAGCCCGAGTTCTCCGAGATCGCGCAGGTGGAAGTCGTGGTGCGGATCGATGACGACGACAACGTGCAGGTGTCCCGGACCTCCCGGACGGCCGGGCACGAGCTGTTCCGGCAGCTGAAGGCGACCGGCCGGCCCGGACTCGTGCTCTTTTCGTCGGGCTCGACCGGGCAGAGCAAGGCGGCCGTGCACGACTTCGGGCCGCTCCTGGAGAAGTTCAAGGTGCCACGCCGGCGCCTCCGGGCGATGTGCTTTCTGCTGTTCGACCACATCGGCGGCGTGAACACCCTCCTCTACACGCTGGCGAATGCCGGCTGCGCGGTGACCGTGCGCGCGCGGCGGCCCGAGCTCGTGTGCGAGGCGATCGAACGGTGGCGCGTGGAGCTCCTGCCGACGTCCCCGACGTTCCTGAATCTGTTGCTGTTGAGCGACGCCTACGCGCGGCACGATCTGTCGAGCCTGAAGATGGTGACGTATGGAACGGAAGTGATGCTCGACAGCACCCTGAAGAAACTGCGACGCGTCCTCCCCCACGTCGAGCTGGTGCAGACATACGGACTGTCCGAGCTGGGAATTCTGCGAAGCAAGTCGAGATCCTCGGACTCGCTGTGGATGAAGGTCGGCGGCGAGGGATTCGAGACGCGTGTCGTCGACGGACTCCTCGAGATCAAGGCGCGGTCCGCCATGCTGGGATATCTGAACGCCCCCAGTCCATTCACCGAAGACGGGTGGTTCCGAACGGGCGATGCCGTCGAGGTGGACGGAGACTACATCCGCGTGCTGGGACGCCGGTCCGAGAGCATCAACGTCGGGGGGGAAAAGGTCTATCCGGCAGAGGTCGAGAATACGCTGCAGGCGATGGACGGCGTGAAAGAGGTCGTGGTGAGCGGGGAGCGCAACGCGATCACGGGAGCGGTGGTGAAGGCGAGGGTCAGGCTGGAGACGGCAGAGACGGTCGGTGAATTCAGGGTGCGAATGCGCGCGTTCTGCGAGGGCCGGCTGTCGCGGTTCAAGATCCCGCAGAAAGTCGTGCTCGTGGCGGACGAGCTGGCAAGCGAGCGATTCAAGAAGATCCGCAGCGAGCAACCCGCATGACGGCCAGCGACTACTGCCTTCTCCGCTTCGGGGCCGACGTCGTGGCGCCGGCGGGGGATCTGGCGCGACTGCACGCGACACTGCTGCCGGAGAGCCCCGTCTCGCTGCTCGGGCGCCGGTTCATGGAGGACTTCTACTATCGGATCCTGCCACGTGAGGGGCTGGTGTTCGGTGCGGTGGCCTACGTGGACCGGCAGCCGGCCGGATTCGTCGCCGCCACTCACGATCGCGCGGGATTCATGCGAAGCGGCATGCGGCGCTTCTGGCCTCGCGTGCTCTGGGTGGTGGGCGCCTCGGCGCTCACGGCGCCGAAGTCGGTGGCCGCGGTGTGGCAGGCGTGGCGGGTGATGCGCAGCCGACCTGCCGCGAGCGCCGAGCTCGACGGAGAGATCCTCTCCCTCGGAGTCCTGCCGGCGTACCGGGAGCCGGGCTTCGTGCGGCGGTCCGGTCTTCGGATCGCCACCGACCTCCTCGACGCTGCCGTCGACCGGCTTCGAGAGCTGGGCATCCAGAAGATCACCGCCGCGGTCAGGATGGACAACGCCGAGGCGAAGCTGTTCTACGCGGGGCTCGGCTGGGCCCTTCAGCAAACCAGCGCCCCTGGCGCCGGGCCGGCAGCGCTCGAGTTCAGGTGGGAGCGTAATGCCGCCGCTGATCAGGAGCAGACCCCGGCCTCCTCCGCTCGTCGTTGAGTTCTAAGCACAGTCCACAGGCTCCGCCCGGTCTGCATGAGTGGCGCAGTGAAAGAAACCAAGCGGAACATGAATGCAGTCGTCATCCTTGTGTGGGCGAGCCTCTGGCTGGTCCTGGGGAGCGCGGTCAGCGGCTATGCGCAAGGCCTCGACGCCGGCTTCGCGCTACGCTTCCACGGCAACGGTGTCAACGACATCGACCGCGTCAAGATTCCTCTGGATGACCCGACGACCAGTATCCCCGGTCCTCCCGCTGACGTCGGGGCAACGGACTTCACGCTCGAGTTCTGGCTCCGAGCGCTGGCAGAAGAGAACCTGGCTCCCGCCGTGGCGTGCGGAGCGAACGACAACTGGATGTACGGGAACATCGTGGTCGACCGCGACCGTTATAACCAGGATCGAGCGTTCGGCCTCTCGCTCGCGGGCGGCGTGGTCGTCTTCGGCGTCCGCGGAGACGGCACCGGCGCCGCGACGATCTGCGGCACATCGAACCTCCTGGATGGTCAGTGGCATCACATCGCCGTCCAGCGCCGGCGTGCTGACGGCCAGCTCTGGCTCTACGTCGACGGCCGCTTGGAGAGCCAGGCCATCGGGCCCGGCGGCGACATCTCGTACCCCGATGGCGGCCTGCCCGGAAACTTCTGTGGCGGTCCCTGCACCAACAGCGATCCATACCTCGTCCTCGGCGCGGAGAAGCACGATGCCGGCCCGCAATTCCGCTCATTCGCCGGGTGGCTCGATGAAATGAGGATCTCGGACATCCTTCGCTACACGGCCGGTTTCTCCAGGCCGTCGGCACCCTTCGTCCCGGATTTCAATACGGTGGCGCTCTACCACTTCGACGACATTGGCGATGTGATCACGGACAGCTCCGGCGCGCCGGGTGGGCCGAGCAATGGCGTGCGCCGCTTCGGCGGCAGTCCGGCGGGGCCGGAGCGGGTGGTGTCGGACGCGCCGATCAGCTCACCCGCGAGCGATCTCGTGGCCGCCTATTCATTCGACGAAGGCAGCGGGCCGACGGTGAGCGACGCCTCTGGCTATGGCAACAGCGGCATCGTCTCCGGAGCGGTCTGGACGGCCGCTGGACGCTTCGGTGGGGCCCTCGTCTTCAATGGCGTCGATTCCTGGGTCACGATCGATCCGTCGCCCTCTCTGGATCTCTCCTGGGGGATGACGCTGGAGGCCTGGGTCTACCCCACCGCGAGCCCGAACGGCTGGCGAACTGTGATCGCAAAAGAAGGCTGGAAGTCGCCCGAAGATGGCCCGTACTTCAACATCGTGTCGTACTTCCTTCACGCCAGCAGCTCACCCGACAACCAGCCGGCCACCGGCGTCACGATCCCCTCGGGCGGACCCGGTGGGTTCAGCGTGAGTGAGGATGCGGTCCCGGCCGGCATGACGCTCCCGGTCAACGCGTGGACGCATCTGGCCGGGACCTATGACCGCACCACGCTGCGACTCTACGTCAACGGTGTGGAAGTCGCGGCGCTCGCGCAACCCGGCAACATCGTCGGCTTCAGTCGGCCGCTTCGCATCGGCGGCAACAGGGTGTGGGGGGAATTCTTCCAGGGTGCTATCGACGAAGTGCGGATCTACAACCGGGCGCTGAGCCAGGCAGAGATCCAAAACGACATGAACACACCGGTGTCGGCGCTCCCGACCCCCCGGCCGGGCCCGACCACAACGGGACTGAATCCCGTCTCCGCGCCGGCGGAATCCGAATTCGTCCTGACGGTGACGGGGACGAACTTCATCCCCGGCTCGGTGGTGCGGTGGAACGGGAGGAATCAGAGGACGAGGTATGTCTCTGCCACGCAACTGACGGCCGTGATCCCGGCTACCGAGACGGCGATAGTGGGGACGGCCATGGTAACGGTGTTGAGTCCGCCCCCGGCGGGTGGCACGTCCAACGCGCAGACGTTCACCATCACCTCCTTGATCACGCCGACGACCACAGGGCTGAATCCGACGTCGAGGCAGGCGTGGCAACAGGGGTTCACCCTGACGGTGACGGGGAAGAACTTCAGCCACTGGTCGAAGGTGCGGTGGAATGGGGCGGACCAGCTCACGACGTATGTCTCCTTCACCGAGGTGAGGGCCTTCATCTCGCCGACCGACATCGAGGTGGCTGGAACGGCGACGGTAACGGTGTTCAATCCGGGGCCGAGCGGTGGCACGTCCAACGCGCAGACGTTCACCATAATGCCCGGGCCCAATCCGGTGCCGAGAACGTGCTGTCTCGGTCAGGGGTCGGCGCCGGCGGGGGCACCCGCCTTTACCCTGGTGGTGGCGGGGACGAACTTCACCTCCGGCGCGGTGGTGCGCTGGAATGGGGCGGACCGGGCGACGACGCGTGAGTCGTCAAGCCGCTTGACGCTGGAGATCTCCGCGGCGGACATCGCGGCGGCGGGAACGGCAACGGTGACGGTGTTCAATCCGGAGCCCGGCGGCGGCGTGTCCAACGCGCAGACCTTCACCATCACCCCCACCCCGGTACCGACGACGACCGGGCTGACTCCGAAGGCGGGCCAGGCGGGTCAGGCTGCGTTCACGCTCACGGTCGCGGGGGCGAATTTCATGCCCAACTCGGTGGTGCGCTGGAATGGGGCGGACCGAGCCACGACCTTCGTCGACACGACGCATTTGAGAGCGGCAATCCTCGCCGACGACATCGCGGCGGCGGGAACGGCAACGGTAACGGTGTTCACGCAAGCGCCAGGCGGTGGGACGTCCAATGCGCAGGCATTCAGCGTCACCGCGACCGCTCCGAACAACCCGATCCCGTTGTTGTCGACGACGACTCCGAATACGAAGCAGGAGGGCCAGCCGGGATTCACGCTGACCGTCACCGGCAGCAATTTCATCCCCAGCTCGGTGGTGCGGTGGAATGGAGCGGACCGCGCCACGATCTTCGTCCACGAAGGTCGGTTGACGGCAGCGATCCCCGCGGCGGACATCGCCGCCGCCGGGACCGCGCAGGTGACCGTCTTCAATCCGACCCCTGCGGGCGGCACGTCCGAGGCACGGACGTTTTTCATGACCGTCACCGACACCTTCCTGGATGACTTCGGCCGCCCAGACAATGGGGATCTCGGCAACGGGTGGGTGCAGAAGACTCCCGGGGCCTTCTCGCTCGCAGCCAACCGTGTGGTCAAGGCGGCGACGGGCACTGGGTACGCCGACAATCTCGTGTACCGCCCGGGAAACCATCAGGACACCGAGATCAGCGTGGAGGTGCGATTCACCAGTCTGCCTCCGGGGTACGCCCAAGTGTTCGTGCGGGGGCAGACGCAGACGATCGCGGACCCCGGGGTGTTCAGCGGCTACCTGCTGTTCACGGACAACGATCCGGCGCGAGCCATCCTGTCTCGCATCGAGAACGGCACATTCGTGCCTCTGGCACAGCTCACACTCAATCCGGAGTTGAACACGACCGATGCGTTCCGGCTCCGGTTGTGGGTGACAGGAAACGATCCAGTCGTGCTCGGCGCCTTTGTGGAGCGATTCACCGGGACGGAGTGGACGGTGATCGGGCAAGCGACGGTCAACGATACCGCGGCAACGCGGTTTGTGACAGGTGGCAAGGTCGGCTTCACGGGGTACGTCGAGGGCAGCGTCTACTCGTACGACAACTTTGCTCGGACCAGCCTGGGCGCGGGGAGCGATCCCACGGCCATCACGACGGGGCTGACGCCGGTATCGGCGGTGGCGGGGGCATCGGATGTCACGCTGACGGTCACCGGCGTGGGATTCGTGCCCGATGGGTTTGTGCCGGGCACGGGCTCGGTCGTCCGCTGGAACGGCGCAGACCGGCCGACGAAGTTCGTCTCGGCGACCCAGCTGACGGCCACCGTGCCGGCCTCCGATCTCACCACCGCCTCGACGGCGCTGGTCACGGTATTCACTCCGGACGCCAAGGCGGGCGGGAGGTCCAACGCCCAGTATTTCTCGGTGCTCGATCCGAGGGGGCGGTTCGTGGACACCTTCGACCGTCCCGACAGCACAGAGTTGGGCAATGGCTGGACGGAGAAGTATTCTCCCGCCTTTGCGATCCAGAATAACGAAGTCGTGATGACCGATACCGGGACCATCGATTATCACGACGCGATCGCCTACCGGCCGGTGAGCGAGGACCGGCGCGATGTCGAGGTTGGTCTCGAGTTTCGCGTGCTCTCCGACCTGACGTTCCCGCAAGTCCACGCCCGGATGCAGCGAGATACGATCGGACAGGCCAACACGCTGGACGACTATATGTTCTTCGTTGACGGCGAGGCCGCGAGCCCGGGCCGCGCCGTCATCGCTCGGCAGGCGCCCGAGCCCGGCCAGTGCCAGTGCCACATGCTGGGGATCCCTTTCCCCAGTCCGCTGCAGCCGGGTGAGCGCTACCGCGTGCGATTGCGCGTCGTGGGTGACTACCCGGTCACGCTCGCGGGATTCGTTGACCGCTTCGACGGCGCGGCGTGGCAGGTCTTCGCCTCGGGCAGCATCGTGCACGACGACACCACACAGCCGATCGCCGGCGATGTCTGTGATCCGGGATTCATGCCACCGCCCATCACCACGGCGGGCGCCGTGGGCTTCGCCAAGTGGCGGACGGCGAACGAGGTTCTCGACAACTTCACCTGGGCGGATCTCTCGGGATCTCGGTGAATCCGGTCTCGATGTGTTTCAGGCGAAGCAGACTCACCACGCCAGTGTCTGATCAGTCTTCTCTTTCGGCCGGCTGTCGGATCATCGAGTTCCGCAACAGTCGGCAAGCAGAGAGCGACGAGCCATGAAGGCACAGCAAGCGGTGCGCGGCGGTCGGGGCGGCTGGGCCAGAGTCATCCTCGCGGCGATGGCACTCGGGATGTTGCTGGCCGCCGCGCCGGCGGCGCAGGCGCAGGACTTGGTGCTGACGACGCTGGTGCTGGTGAATACGCAGAACGCGGCGGGCTACAACCCCAATCCCCAGGCCCCGGGAGAATTCCAGCGCTTCACCGAGCGCTACCTGGAGCATCTGCAGATTCCGTACGAGGTCGTCGACGTCTTCAGCCAGGCGCCGCCGGCGAACCTGTCGCGGCGCCAGTTGATCGTCGCCGGTCATCGGGGCGTGAACCCCAGCGCCGCCTGGCAGTCGGCCATTGCGAGCGCGGTCTCCGGAGGTGTGGGCTTCGTCAACCTCGATTCCGACGCCACCGTGGGCCAGCAGTCGCATATCCGGAGTATCTTCGGAGCGAGCGGCTCCAGTGTGGGCACCGCGGGCACGGCGATCCGCGTTCCGATGGCCGTGGTGGTCGGCGGCAGCGCCCCGCATTTCATCGCCGCCCTGCAGCGGCGGTTTCGCAACGATCCGCCGGGCGACATCGTGTACGCGTTCCACGCCGACGCCGGCGGCACCGTGCAGCCGGTGCGGAGCACCGTCCTGACGGGGGCGGGGGGAACGGTCATCGCGGCCGTCGGCGCCGATCCGCTGATCCTGGCGACGACGTCGGGCCAGGGGCGGGCGGTACACGTGGGGACGCAGGACTACCTGCGCGCGGATCGCTTCGGCTTCCTCATGGGCATGGACGACCTGTTCTGGCGCAGCCTGGTGTGGGCGGCGCGCAAGCCCTTCGTGGTGCGCGGCTATCCGCGGCTGTGGACGGTGCAGATGGACGACAACCTGAGCGGCTGGGGCGCTCGGGTGCGCGATCTCTACGACGTGAGCTTGACGGGCCCGGTGGCGGCAGACGGCACCGGGGGGCCGTGGCGCGTCACGGGCAACGTGTTTACCAACAACGTGGCGCCGGGCAGTGCGGACCGGGCCTCGGTGATCGCTGACATCAATGCCGGGCGCTTGCAGGTGTCGCCCCACGCACGCGGGCCCAGCTATGGCGATCTGTACTGGGAAACGCAGGCCGGCCAGCCGCTGAACGACACCACCTGGTTTCAGGCCGTGAACGACATCCTGGCGTGGGTGCAGGGCAACGGCGGGCCGGACACGGTTCCCTTCCTGTCGCGCTCGATGGTGCCCCACTTCTGGAATCTACAGAACATCACGGGCGACGACATGTGGA
>Ga0137397_10000341_pt1 | contig 31716 bp, 35 predicted proteins | sample czorhiz116metaG_FD_106658 | JGI IMG/M metagenome (GOLD analysis project Ga0137397, IMG submission 106658) | Vadose zone soil microbial communities from Angelo Coast Range Reserve, California, USA - czorhiz1.16 metaG | ecosystem: Environmental > Terrestrial > Soil > Vadose zone | place: USA... | reverse complement strand
GATTCCGACGGCTGGTACGATCATGTCTATCCGCCGCTCGTCAACGCCTCGGCGCTCGGTGCGCTGTCCGCGAGCTCGGACGCGCTCACGGGGCTCGGCCAGTGCGGCGTGCCGTCTGCGGGCGCCGTGATGGGCCGTTGCGGCTACGGCCCGCGGATGCCGTTCCTCGTTATCTCGCCCCACGCGCGGCGCAATTTCGTCGATCATGCGGTGACCGACCAGTCCTCAGTACTGCGCTTCATCGAGGACAATTTCAACCTCGGGCGGATCGACCAAGCTTCGCCTAAGACAGTTGCAGAGGGGGGCTCCTTCGATCAGATCGCGGGCTCGCTCGGCAGCATGTTCGATCTCGACCGCGACGACGGCCGGCGGGACGATCGCGACGACGGGCGCCTGCTGATCCTCGACCCCGATTCCGGCCAACCCGTTCGCAGGTATTGACCTTCAGGCCCGGCGTGCGCCGGGCTGGAACGGGCGGGAATGCTTCGACACCCGCCGCCTCACGGCGGCGGGTGTTTCATTTTGAGTGCGCGACCGGGCTGGGTCGCGGTCGACTTCGGGGAGTAAACCGGGGCGCTCCGGCCGGGCGATGGGCTATCATCGCTCCCGCACGTACATCGAGGGAGCCCATGCCGAAACCGAAACGTCCGCCGCCGGCGGATTCACGCAACGCGCCGAAATCCGGAGGCAAGGTCCCCGCCGCACGCATCGCCGACCTCGCCGCGGCGAGCCGCATCCTCGCCGCGCAGGGCGTGGTCGACGGCTTCGGCCATGTCTCGATGCGCCATCCTTCGTCGCCCGACCGCTATCTGATGGCGCGCGCGCTGGCGCCGGCGCTGGTCACGCCCAAGGACATCATCGAGTACGACCTGCAGAGCAATCCCTGCAACGCCGCCGGGCGCCCGAGCTTCCTCGAACGCTTCATTCACGGCGAGATCTATCGGGCCCGCCCCGAGATCCTGGCGGTGGTGCACAGCCACTCGCCCTCGGTGATTCCCTTCGGCCTGGTCGACGTGCCGATGCGCGCGATGTTCCACAATGCCGCTTTCATCGCCTACGGCGTGCCGGTGTTCGACATCCGCGAGAAATTCGGCGCCACCGACCTACTCGTGAGCGACCGCAGCAAGGGCGAGGCGCTCACCGAGATCATGGGCAAGCAGGACGTCGTGCTGATGCGCGCCCACGGCAGCGTCGCCTGCGGGCCTACGCTCGAGGCGGCGGTGTTTCGCGCCGTGTATACGGAGGTGAATGCCCGCATCCAGCACTGGACCACCGCTCTGGGGAACGGCGCGCCCATCGCAGCGCTCGACCTCGACGAAGCCAGGCTCGCCGACGCGGTCAACCAGGGCGCCGGGGTGCGAGCCTGGCAGCTGTGGCGCAGTATGGTGCGCAGCGAGGCGAAGTGGTAAGGTCACCGAGGAGGTCGCCATGTCACAGCCCAAACTGAAGGAAGTCGCCGGATCCGCGTCGCCGCCCGAGCTGAAGCAGCAGCTGGTCGACTGCATCCGCATGCTCGAACGCTCGGACATCATCGACTACAACGGCCATTGCAGCATCCGCCTCGACGATGACCGCGTCCTCATCAACATCGGCTCGTGCCAGCGAAGCAGCCTTACGGTCGAGGACATCTGCGTGATCGACCTCGAAGCGAACCAGCTCGAGGGCAAGGGCAGCGCGCCGCTCGAACGGCACCTGCACTGCGGCATCTACCGCGTGCGGCCCGACGTCCGCGCGATCGTGCACGCGCATCCGAAGTGGTCGACTTTCCTCACCATGGTGGGGGAGAGCTACAAGCCAGTGTACGCGCAGGGTTCGCTGGTCCATCCGGTGCCGCTGCTCGACTCGCCCAACTCGATCAACAACCGCCCGATGGCGGATCGCCTGGCGGCGACGCTGGGGACGCGGCCGGCGGCGCTGATGAAATCGCACGGCGCGGTGACCGTCGGCCGCGACATCGTCGAGGCTTTCGTGCTGGCGAACTACATGGAAGAGAACTCGTACCGCCAATACATGGCGCTGCAGATCGGCAAGCCTTATGTCTTCAGTGAGGAGGAGATCGCCCTGTGCCGCGAGAAGTTGTGGAACGCGGGACTTTTCAAGCGCACTTGGGATCATTTTCGGGCGAAACTCGACTGAGCCGCGCGGCTCAGTGATCGAAGTGGAAGTGCACGGTCGCCGTGCCGTCTTGCGCCTCCGAGCGTATGCGATCGGCGTTGTGGCGCAGCATGAATCCGGCCAGACGCCGCATGCCTTCGTCGCTCTCGCGTATTTCCTGATCCGTGGGGCGCTTGTCAGGGAATTCGAGCGGCTCCCCCTGGTATGACAGGCGAAGATCGAGATTGAATTCGTCGAAGCTCGCCTGAAGCGCGAGAGGCCCGCTCTTCCAGAAGCTCTCGGTCACCGCTTCCACGAGTTGATTGGCGGCGAACACCGCGCGGCCGATCACGTCCGGGCGGGCGGCCCAGGCGGCGCCCTGGGCTCGCAGGAATTGCTCGATTTTCTCCGGATCGGCCCGACCCGGATCCACCGCGAGGGTCACGGTGCGCTTCACGCCCAGCCGGAACACCACGTTGAGGACCAGCGCGGAAAAGGTCCCGAGGAGCAGCGAGCTGCTGGTGAACAGGCGCACCGCCGGCGGCAGGTCCGCGAAGACGCCCGGGAGAACGTCGACGGCAAGGCCGAGCATGAACGACAGCCCGATGACGAAGGTGCGGCGCGCATCGAGCATGCGCGAGGTGATGATCGTCAGGCCGTTGATGAACACCAGGCAGGACACGAACACCAGCGTCGCCCCGACCACCGCCCCCGGCATGATGACGAACAGCGTCGCACCCATCGGCATGAAGGCGAGCAACAGGAAGATGCCGCCGATGGCGTAGGCGACACTGCGGCTGGTTACTCCGGTCGCCGCAGCCAGGCCGACGTTGCTGGTCGAGGTATTCGCGCCGACGGTGCCGAGCAAACCGGCGAGCATCGTGCACAGTCCGTTGGCGAGAGCGCCGCCGCTGATGGTGCGCATATCGGGACGCGTCCAGGCGGCGTCGTTGGTCTTCTGGCAGATGGTGACGTCGCCCATCGCGCGCAGCGACGCGGCCACCGCGGCGATCGTAAAAGGCACGATCAGAGTCGCGTCGAACGCCCATCTGAGGTGGCTCGTGTCGGGCAGCCTCAGCAGTGGCGCCGCGCGCAGCCGCTCGAGATCGGGCGGCGGCAGCACGCCGAGGATCGCCGCGACCAGGTATCCGGTCACCATGCCGATCAGCGCGCAGAAGGTCTTGGTCGCGCCCCGGGTCCAGATGTTGAGCGCGATGATGGTGACCAGCGTGACCGCGGCGACGCCGAGCGACGCGGCGCTGGGATGGATCGCGCCGCTGCCGAACAGGCTGCGGAAGCCGAGCATGCCGATGGTGACGCCGATCATCACCACCACGAAGCCTGCGACCTCGGGCGGGAAATACGGGCGCAGCGGCCGGAACAAGCGCGATACCCCGACTTCGACCGCGCCCGCGAAGATCATCATGCCGTACATGAGGGGCAGGCCGCCCGCCTTGAGCGCGAGCACCGCCGCGGGCAGATAAGGCGCGGCGAAAATCTGCGGGCACAGAAATCCAGAACCGATTCCGCCGCGCCCGAGGCGCTGCACCAGGGGACCGACCGCGAGGACCAGCATCGACAGCGAAAGCACGTCGACAATCTTCTCCGGCGCGAGCCCGGCTTGGCGGCAGGCCAGCACCGGTACCAGCAGGAAGATCGAGATGAGGCCGACGTGCTGCAGCCCTGAGAGAAGGGTGACGCCGATGGGCGGGGTGTCGTCGAGCCAGTAGGAGATGTTCGTCGGCCGCTTCATGTCCGGATCTCAGTGATCGAAGTGAAAATGAATGACGGCGGTGCCGTCCTGCGCCTCCGAGCGCATGCCGTCGGCGTTGTGGCGCAGCATGAATCCGGCGAGCCGGCGCATGCCCTCGTCGGTTTCGCGTATCTCCTGGTCCGTCGGGCGCTTCTCGGGAAACTCGAGCGGTTCGCCCCGATAGGACAGGCGCAGATCGAGATTGAATTCGTCGAAGCTCGCCTGCAGGGTGACGGGGCCGCTCCTCCAGCTGTTCTCGGCGGCTTCCACCAGCTGGTTCGCCGCGAAAACCGCGCGCGCGACCACGTCCGGGCGCGCGCCCCACCTGCCGCCGTGCAGCCGCAGGAAATCGTCGATCTGGCCCGGATCGATGCGGCCCGGTCCGACGGCGAGCGTGACCTTCTGCTTCACGCCGATCCGGAACAGCAGATTGAGGACCAGGCCGACGAGTGTCGCGAATACGAGCGATGAGCCGACCATCGGACGCCAGTTCGCGCCGGCGTGCGCCGCGATCACCGGAAATATCTCGATCGACGCCCCGGCGAGTAAAGCCAGTCCGATCACCAGCGTCCGGCGCGCGTCGAGCAGGCGCGAGGTCATCACCTGCAGGCCGTTGATGAGGATGAAGCAAATGGTGAACAACAGCGCCGCGATCATCACCGAGCGCGGCATCAGCGCGAGCAGGGTGGTCAATTTCGGCAACATGCCGAGCGCGAGGAACAGCAGGCCGATCGCTACGCCCACCCGGCGGCTCGCCACGCCGGTCGCGCTGGCGAGCCCCACCGACGGCGTCGAGGTATTCGTTCCGACCGCGTTGAGCAGCCCGGACAGGGCCGTCGAGATGCCGTCCGCCAGCACTCCGCGGGTCGCCGAGCGCATGTCCGGGCGCACCCAGTCGGCGTCCAACATGCGCTGGCAAACCGTGATCGTGCCGAGCGCCTTCATCGCCGCGGCGAGACAGGCGATCGCGAACGGCACCGCCATCGCGAGCTCGAACGACCACGACAGATGGGCGAATCCCGGCACGGCGATCCAGGCCACCTTCTCCACGTCCCCGAGCTGGCCCGCGCCGAGCAGTCCGGCGAGCGCCGCGGCGGCGTAGCCGGCCGCGAGCCCGATCAGCGCGCACAGCATGCGCAGCATTCCCTTGCCCCAGACGTTCAGGCCCACCATCACCGCGAGCGTGATGAAGGCGACCTGCCATTCGTCCGTGCTCATCGGCGCCGCGTCCGCCGCGAGGAGCGAGCGCAGCCCCGCCGCGCCGCCGGAGAGGCCGATCATGAATATGACCACACCGGAGAGCTCGACCGGAAACACCGCGCGCAGGCGCGGCAAGGCGCGCGCCACCGCGGCTTCCAGCAAGCCCGCGAACAGCGTCATGCCGAACACCAGGGGCAGCCCGCCTGCTTTCGCCGCCAGCAGGGACGGGCTCAGGTACGCAGCGCTGAACGTGGCGGGGCACAGGAAGCCGCTGCCGACCGGCCCCAGGCGCAACACCTGCAGCAGCGTGGCCGCGCCCAGGACGATCATGCCGACCGCGAGCATGTCGGCGATCAACGGCAGAGGCACGCCCACCAGATGGAATACGAGCAGCGGATAGACCAGATTGATGGCGATGAGTCCGACGTGCTGGACCGCATTGAACGCGGTAACGTGCAGCGGCGGGACGTCGTCCTGCGCGTAGACGATGTTCGCGGGTCTTCTCATTTCATCGCCGCAGCGGACCTCGGGCGCCCCGGGCGGGGCGGACGCTCAGGAACCGCCCGCTTTGGCGATTGCCGCGATCGCCTCCTCGCGGTTCGGTAGGATGAGGAACAGATCCGTGAACGCGGCGATTTCGAACAGGCGCCTCACCTCGCTCGAAATCCCGCACAGCGCAAGATGGCCGTCGGCGTCTTCGCTTTGCTTGGCGATGATCAGGAGCGTCCGGAACCCGGCGCTGCTGATGTAGGCGACTTCCCGGAAATCGATGACGAGCCGCGCCAGGCCCGATTCGATCAGCTTCGACAGCCGGTCCTTGAGCGTGCCGGCCGTGCTGCCGTCGACGCGACCCTTGAGGGCCACCGCGGTAACGGCCCCGGACTGAACCTCGGTTATTTCCATGTTTCCATCCTCCCTGAGCTTTCGGTACAGCGCGGGCGCTCAGCTCGCAGAACCACGTGCGGCCTCGATGCCGAGCTCGCGCGTAGGGCAGATCTTGAACAGGCCGGCGAAACCGCTGAGGTCGAACAGGCGCCTCACTTCGCCGCCGACCCCGCACAGCACCAGGCTGCCTTGCCTGGCTTCGATTTCCCTGCCGGCCGCGAGCAGCGACCAGAAACCGGCGCTGCTGATGTACTCCACCCCGCGGAGATCGACCAGTATGCGGCTCGCCCCGCCCGCGACGAGCTGCGACAGCCGCTCCCTGATCTCGCGCGCCACGCCGCTATCGAACCTCCCGCTGATAGCGACGACGGTGACCCCGTCCTCGACCGCTGCGGAGAAGCGCATCGCGGCGGCTCGCACGGGCGGATTTGCCGGGCCTCCCGTTTTCTTGACCAGCGTGAGGTGGTTGCTGTCCCCGCGCCGTACGTAGCGGACATTATCCATCAGCGAAGTGACCAAGTGAAGGCCGAGCCCGCCGAGCGACCTCTCCCTCACCGAGCCCGAGGGCTTGGCGGCGGGGTTCGAAAGCGGGTCGAACGCCGCACCGTCGTCGACGATCTCCGCGTGCAGCTCGCCCGGCAGGAGCCTCAGGAACACGGCGATGCTATGGCGCGCTTCGTCGCGGTAGGAGTGATGGATGATGTTGCTGATGATCTCGTCGACGGCGATGTTCATGTCGTTTCGCACCCGCTCGGGCAAGGCGTGGCGCTGGCCAAACGCGTCCACCAGGTCCGCGACTTTGCTGATCTCGGCGAGCTGATTGGTGATGCGGATCTCTGCGCTCGACATGGCGGGCGGCGCCCTCGGTTACGACCTCAGTCACGACTCGGCGCGTTATGATACGCGCCGCCGGCCCGCAAAGTGGCCCCGCGTGTGACCGCGGTCACACCGCGCGAGCGGCTGGCGTCCGCGCGCGATTGAAATCCCCTCCTTTGCTGGTATTCTCGCCGGGTGTACCTGGATCGCCGTTTCGCCAACCGCAACAGCACTCGCGAGCGCAGGAAGCCGGCCGCCCCCCGCGTCTTTCCGCTCGACCTGCCCGGCGGAGTCAACGTCGCGGCGGAACGCCGCAACCCGGTCGACCGCCGGCGCCTGGGCTACGAATCGCCCCTGCACTTGTTTCGGGACATTCCCCAGCAGATCGTCCAGCAGCTGCTGGAGAGCTGTCCGGTGCGCGAGTTCGCCGCCGAAACGGTCGTGCTCAGCCCCGGTCAGATCAACGAGCATATCTACATGCTGCTCGCGGGCCGGCTGCGGGTGCATCTGGATGCGGTCGATTCGGCCAACCCGATCCTGATCGATGTCGGCGGTTGCATCGGCGAGCTGTCGATCATCGACGGCAAGCCGGTGTCGGCGTACGTGGTCGCGGAGCAAGGCTGCCGGCTGCTGATCGTTCCGCAGGAGGCGTTCTGGGCGAGGATCCTGCCCAACCCCGGCATCGCCCGCAATCTGCTGCGGGTGCTGACCGAGCGCATGCGGCGCAACAACGACGCTGTCCTCCAGGGCATGCGCCAGCAACTCGCCTACGAGCATATCCAGAAAGAGCTGCAGTTCGCGCGCGAGATTCAGGCGAGCATGCTGCCGCAGCACCAGCCGGACGGGGCCGGGGCGCTCGACGTCTGCGCGGCGATGGAGCCGGCGCGCGAGGTCGGCGGCGACCTGTACGATTTCTTCTACGTGGATGGGGACGAGCTGTGCTTTCTCGTCGGCGACGTTTCCGACAAGGGGCTGCCTGCGGCGCTGTTCATGGCGCGAACCATGGACATCGTGCGCGTGGTAGCGCGCCTGCTGCGGGCGAAAGACGGATCGGCGCCGCAGCCCGACGACATCATCGCCTGCGTCAACCGCGAGCTGTGCCAGAACAACGCGAGCTGCATGTTCGTCACGCTGTTCTTCGGCGTGCTCGACCCGCGCACCGGCCGGCTGCGCTACTGCAACGCCGGCCACAACCCGCCCTACGTGGTGGACGCCGGCGGCAAGGTCAGGGCGCTCGACGGCGCGCACAGCGTCCCTCTCGGAATCAAGGCCGATAGCGGCTTCGAAACGGTGAACGTCACGCTGGCGCGAGGCGAGATGCTGTTCGTATTCAGCGACGGCGTCACCGAGGCGATGAACGCGGCGGGGGACTTCTACACCGAACGCCGGCTCGAGGGCAGCCTCGCTGCGTGCGCGGACCGCGCGTCGGCCGAGGTCGTCGGCTCGGTCATCGAATCGGTGGGCAGATTCGCCGGCGAAGTGGCGCAGTCGGACGACATCACCGCGATGGCCATCCGGTTGCCCCGGGCTCCGTAGTCGAATCGGCAGTGAAATCGTGAAGCCGAAGATCTACGGCATCAGGAATTGCGACACGATGAAGAAGGCGTTCGCGTGGCTCGATTCCAGGAAGATCGCCTACGAATTCCACGATTACAAGAAGGACGGCGTCCCGTCCGGGAAGCTCGAGCAGTGGGCGGCGCGCGCGGGCTGGGAGAAGCTTGCGAATACCCGCGGGCCGACTTGGCGCAAGATTCCCGAGGCGCAGCGCGACAACCCGAACGAGGCCCGCGTGCTCGCGCTGCTCGCAAAGAACACCAGCGCGATCAAGCGCCCCATCGTCGAGGCGGGATCGCAATTGCTGATCGGTTTCGATCCGGCCGAGTACGCCGCGGCGTTGCGGCGATAGCCCGCGCGGGGTCTTTGGAATCCCCTCAGGTTCCCGTGAGGATACGAGCTTGAGAAACACACCGGTGACCTCCAGCAGCTTGCGGTTCTTCTCGTTCATCGCCGTCTCCTTCAACGGTAGGCGGCCGGGTTCCAGCTGTGGACCTCGTCCTGGCCGCCCTTGCACCAGGCGTAGAGCGCGTCGTACATCACCAGGCCGTGCTTGAGCATCTGTTGGTCGTCGGCGAATTTGCGCGACAGCCCGAGCGAGATGGCCGCAAGCCCGCTCGCCTGCGGCGCGAGATCCAGGCGCGCCGTGTCCGCGCCGCGCACGATCAGCGCGAGCTGATCGAGCGCCGGATCGGCCAGGCGATAGTGCTTGAGAAAGGCGTCGAAGCTGCAGCGCTCGCCTTCGTGGGAGAAATGTACGTCCGGGACGTCGTAGGGAACGGCGTCGCGCTCTTCCGCCGCATCGAGCACCTGCTTCGCGGGGACGTACAGAAACTCGGCTTCGGGGTCGACGAAGCGCGCGAGCAGCCAAGGGCAGGCGATGCGGTCGATCTTGGGCCGCTCGCGGGTCACCCAGCGCGTGTTGGCGCGGGCCGGCTTGCGATCGAGCGCGCCGCCGATCGCTTTCCAGCCCTCGATGCCGCCCTGAAGATGCTGTGCCGAAGGCCCGTGCTCGCGCAAGGCCTGTGCGACGCCCTGGCTGACCTCGCCGCCGCGCGCGCAATACACGACGGCGTGGCTCGCCCGCGGCAACTCGCTCGCCCACTCGGCGGCGCGCTCCGGGTCGCGCCGCAGCGCGCCCTCGATCAGATCGGTGGCGCCCTGAAACGCCGCGGTCTGGCGCACGTCGATGATCAGGGGCGGTCGCGCACCGCGAAGGACCGACTGAAGTTCATTGGCTGAAATCGATACGTCCATAGCTTCCTCGCTCCGACGGAGTCAAGTGAAGCAGAGCTTGGACGCGGGACGTCTTGAACCGGTTTGGAGCCGGGCGGGGGGTCTGCGTTTCCCCCGTGAAGGAAATACTGGACCGACGATGCGGCGAAGTCAAGCACGGGCCGGGACCGCTCGGCTCAGATCGTCTTCTCCACCATCGCCCGGAGCTCCGCCGTCACCTCGGGCTCGATCCCGAACCAGGCTTTCCACGCGGGCCGGCCCTGATTGAGCAGCATTCCCAGGCCGTTGATCGTGCGGTTGCCGCGCTGGCGGGCCGCGGCGAGAAACGGGGTTTCGAGCGGAATGTAGACGATGTCCGCGGCGAGCGCGCCCTTCGGCAGCTTGTCGAGCCTGATGTCGAGCGCCGCGTTGCCGACCATGCCCTGGCTGGTCGTGTTCACCACCATCGCTGCTCCGTCGAGCGCATGGTGTCGATCTTCCCAGGGGAGCGGCTTGATCGGGCCGCCGAACGTCTTTGCGATTTCCTTCGCCCGCTCGGGCGTGCGGTTGACCAGACGTATCTCGCGCGCGCCCTCCTGCGCGAGGCCGTAGCACACCGCGCGCGAGCCGCCGCCCGCGCCGATCACGACGACCGGTCCGGCGTCCGCGCGCCAGCCGGCGTGTTCCTGCCTGAGCGCGTGGATGAAGCCGTAGCAATCGTTGTTCGTGCCGGCGAGCGATCCGTCGGGCCTGACGATGACGCAGCTGATCGCACCGATGCTCCTGGCGAGGGCGTCCACTTCGTCGACGATCCTCATCGCCTCCTGCTTGTGGGGAATGGTGACGTTGACGCCCGCAAATCCCAGCGGATGAAGCCCGCGCAAGGCGCCGGCGAGATTCTCCGGCCGGATCGCGAGGGGCACATAGGTTCCGGCAAGGCCGTGCTTCTTCAACCAGTAGTTGTGAAACATCGGCGAGCGCGAATGCATCACCGGCCAGCCCATGACGCCGGCGAGGAGAAAGCGGTCGGAGTGCGATACGGCTGGATGGGTCATGCCGCATTTTCTCACGCATCTGATACGCTGACCCGATGCTCGGAGCGGCAAGAAAAACCCCGGAGCGCCTGCACGCCCTGGACAAGGTGGAGCAATGGACGCGCGAGCGCTTCGCGCTGGCGCGCGGTGCGCAGGTCCACGTGTGGGAGCTCGCCTGCGGCGTTCCCGGCTGCCCGCCGCTCGAGACGGTCGCGGTGTTCTGGATCGGCGATCAGCGCTACCAGTTCAGGGTGTTCAAGCCGCTGGAGGAGGTGGTGCGCGACGACTTGCCGCCCGCGTGGTTCAAGGGCGCGCTCGCGGTGCGCGATGGGATCGACTGCGACTGCTGCTAGGGCGTTGACACCCGTCGGGGTGCGGTGGATCATCGACGGGAGTTCCGCAGCGCAATCCCGACGGTCCGCATAGGAGAACGCCATGGCGATCCAGGCAGCTTCGACCAAACCCCAGGTGGCAACCATGAACGCAGTGCACGACCTGCCGGTGCTGGTCGCGCGCGACCAGGGCTTTTTCAAGGACGAGGGACTGGACCTCGAGTTCGTGACTACGCCGGGTATGGCGCAGGTAACGACCTCGCACTTCGTCAAGTTCGACTCCGTCTTCGACCGGCCGCTCGACTCGGTCTACAACGAGGGCGGTATCGACCAGTACCGCATGTGCGAGTGGGGCATCATGAAGCGCGCCGTCGAGGCCAACACGCAGGGTCTGCGCGGGCGCAAGATCGTCGCGCTCGGCGCTTCCATGTCGAAGTTCGCCATCGTCGTCGCGCGCGACTCGAGGTACTACGAGCCCGAGATGCTCAAGGACCAGGCGATCGCGGTCACGCCGAACAACGGCTCCGACTTCACCACGCTCAAGATGATGGAAGGCTTCCTCGCGCAGGAGCACATCAAGCGGATCCACTCGGGCTCGATGCTCAAGCGCCTGGAGGCGGTGCGCGACGGCAAGGTCGCGGCGGCGAGCGTGATGGAGCCCTGGATCAGCGTCGCGCAGAAGTGGGGCATGCGCATCCTGATCGAATCGCATTCGACCCGGAGCGAGGCCGCGGGCGACGATCTCGACGGCAAGACGCTCGCGAAGATGTTCCGCGCGCAGGCGAGGGCGGTCGAGCTCATCGAAAAAGATCCGACGCCGTTCGTCCACTATTTCATCCGCGAAACCGGCGGTCTGCTCGAGCCCGGGGAGCTCCAGACCTGGCGGCTGCTGCACGCCGCGCCGCAACCCTACACGCGCGAGCGCTTCGACGACACTTACAACTGGACGGTAAAGTGGAACATGACCGTCACGGGCGCGACTTTCGAGAACACCGTCGACAACCGCGCCTGGCAGTAAGGGTTAGCCGCCCTTGATCTGCCTTCCGGCGCGCACGTCGTCGATCAGGGCGTGGAAGGCATCGAGGGAGAGCTTCGCGGCGTTGCCGTAGGTCTCGGTCCGGGCGTCGATCCATTTTGCCGCGTAGCCGATCGCGGTATGCGCGAGACGCACCCGCCCGTCGAGCCACGGTCCTCCGCCCAGACCGCCGATGACAGGGATTGAAACCGCGCGCGTGACCGCCGCGCCCGCAACCGGACCGGAGTGCCTGAAATCGAGGAGCGACGCGCCGGCGTCCTGCAGCCGCTTGGCGTCTTCCACCAAGCGGTCGACGTGCCCGTTCTCGCCGTGAAACTCGGCGAATACGGGGACGCCAGCCTCGACGATGGCGCGCACCAAGCCGGCATCGCCGAGGACCTTCACCATCTCGGCGCCGCCTTCCTTTGCGATCTGAAGCGCGGCGCGCACCGCGACGGTGGCGCCCGCGTGCACCGCGCCGTGCGGAATGTCGCAACTCACGAGCGCGCGCTTCGCGCCTCGGCACACCGCCTTGCAGCAAATCAGCATTTCGTCCACCGTGACCTCGGCGTCCGTTGCGTGCCCCCAGAGATTCACGCCGACCGAATCGCCCACCGAGACCAGGTCGACGCCCGCGCGGTCGGCGATCTGCGCGATCTGAAAATCCCAGGCGACGACGCCGACGATCTTGCGTCCGTCGCGCTTCATTTGCTGAAGCGCGGAGATCGTGAGCTTGCTGTCCATTCTGCCCGTGCTAGTCGGTCCCGGCGGCGCCGGCGAGCCGCCGGATCGCAGAGATGATCGCACCCGGGTCGGCGCGGTTCTTCCCGGCGATGTCGAGCGCGCTGCCGTGCGCGACCGAGGAGAACAGCACCGGCGTGCCGATGGTGAGCGCCGCGGCACCGGCAAAAGCGTGCGTTTTCGCCATGATGTGGCCCTGGTCGTGCACCATGACGACGAAAGCGTCGTAGCCTTTCTTGAGGAACATCGTATCGGCGCCGAACGGGCCTTCCGCGGCGACGCCGCTCTTCTGCGCGTCGGAGATCGCCGGGCCGATGATCGCGCGCTCCTCGTCGCCGAACAGGCCGCCTTCGCCCGCGTGCGGGTTGAGGCCCGACACGGCTATGCGCGGAGACCCGACGCCGAGGCGGCGCAGCGCCGAGTCGGTGGAGCGGATCGCATTCAGCACGCGGCTGCGCGTGACCAGCTCGATCGCGCGCTTGAGGCCCGCATGCAACGTCGCATGGGCGATGCGCATCTCGGTCCCGCCGGAATCGAAGCAGATCATGAGAAAGGCATCCTCGGGCGGTACGCCCGCGCAGCGGGCGACGAACCCCGGATAGCCGTCGAACTCGATCCCGGCCAGCTTGATCGCGCTTTCGGTCTGCGGCGCCGCGACCACGGCGTCGACTTCACCGGCGAGCGCCGCATCGATCGCAGCCTTGGCCGAATCGAGCGCGGCTTCACCGTGCGGCGCGGCGATCGCGCCGATGTGCAGCTCGCCCGGCCCGAACTGCCTGCGCTCGATCAGGTTCACGGTACCTTCCTCCCAGCTCGAGCCGGCGGCCCGCGCCACCGACTGGATGTCCGGTTTCAGGCCGCAGGCGTCGGCGTGCGCCTGGACCGCCCCGCGGTCGCCCACCAGCAACGGCCGGCAGATTTTCCTCACGTAAGGGTCGAGCGCCGCCTTGAGCGCGATCTCCGGACCGATCCCGGCCGGGTCGCCGATGGCGATGGCTATGCGAGGCAATGTCATTTCGATTCAGTCCGCCTGCACCTTCGCGGCTTCGATCACGCCTTTCCAACGCATCTCCTCCTGCTTCATGAACGCCGCCATCTCGGCGGGTGTGTCGCCCACGGGCTCGGCGGAGAGCGTCGCAAGGCGCTTCACCACGTCGGGCTCCCGGATCGCCTCGGCGACGGCGGCGGAGAGTTTTTCCGCGATGACGGCCGGTGTCTTCGGCGGCGCGACGATGCCGAACCACGCCACGGAAACGAACCCCGGGAGGATTTCCGACATCGCCGGCACCTGGGGAAGCGATGCCACGCGCTTTTCGCTGCCCACGGCGAGGATCCTCAACTTGCCGCTTCTTATGTGCGGGAGAGTGACCCCGAGGTTGTCGAACATGAGCTCGATCTCCCCGCCGAGCAGGGCGGTCATCGCTGGAGCCGAACCTTTGTAGGGGACATGGGTGATCTTCAATCCGCCGGCCGCCGTCTTGAACAGCTCTCCGGTGAGGTGCGCGGTCGAGCCGCTGCCCTGCGATCCGTAGTTGAGCTTGTCCGGGTTCGCCTTTGCGTACGCGATTAACTCTCCGACGTTTTTCGCCGGCACGCCCGGGTTGACGAGAAGAACGTTGGGTATCGCCGCCATGATGCTCACTGGAACGAATTGCGTGGGATCAAGCGCAAGCTTGCGGTACAGGTTCTGGTTGACCACCAGTGGACCCGGAGCGGAGGCGAACAGAGTGTAGCCGTCGGGCTCGGCCCGGTAGACGAACTCGGCGCCGATGTTGCCGCCCGCCCCGGGACGGTTCTCGACCAGCACCGGCTGACCCCATTTGGCGTTGAGCTTCTCGGCGAAGATGCGCGGCAGGAGATCGGCGCTACCGCCCGCCGGATACGGAACCACGATCCTGATCGGTTTCGCCGGATAGTCTTGCGCTTGGACGGCGGACGCCGACGCGAGAAGCGCGGCGAGCAGCAGACTCATGATTTCTCCTCGGTCTCGGCGGTATTCTACCGGTGCTAGAATTCAGCGGATGCATCCCGGCGATTAGCACCCATGTCCGCAGTTCCCCAATCCCGCGCTTGGCCCGAGGAAGGCATCACGCGCATCCCCTACTGGGTGTACCAGGACGAGAGCGTCTACGCGCGCGAGCAGGAGCGTATCTATCGCGGCGCGGCGTGGAATTTCCTGGGGCTCGAGGCCGAGCTGCCCGATCCTGGCGATTTCAAGACGAGCTTCGTCGGCGAGATGCCAGTGGTGGTGACGCGGGACGAGAAGGGCGCGCTTAACTGCTTCGAGAACCGCTGCGCGCACCGCGGCGCGCTCCTGTGCCTGAAGGACCGCGGCAACGTCAAAGAGATCGCCTGCATCTATCACAACTGGACCTACGACCTGCGCGGCAATCTCACCGGCATCGCTTTCCGACGCGGCATCAAGGGGCAGGGCGGCATGCCGGAGGACGCGCAGCCCGAGAGCCAGGCGCCGCGCAAGCTGCGCGTGACCGTGTTCTGCGGCCTCATGTTCGGCACGCTTTCGGAGGCGACACCGCCCTTCGAGAGCTACGTCGGTGCGGAGGTCGCGGCGAAGATCCGGCGTGTGATGAAGCATCCGGTGCGCGTCCTCGGAGGCTACAGCCAGGTGCTGCCCTCCAACTGGAAGCTCTACTTCGAGAACGTCAAGGACACCTACCACGCGAGCCTGCTGCATCTTTTCTTCTCGACCTTCCGCCTGAACCGCCTGGAGCAGAAGGGCGGCGTGATCGTCGGCGGGGACGGCGGCAGCCACGTGAGCTTCACCATGATGAAGACCGATTCGAGCGGGGACGAATACGAGAAGGCGGGCATGCGCTCGGTCGCGGGCGGCTACCGCCTCGAGGCGCCGGAGATGCTGGAATCGGTGGACGAGTTCGATGACGGCGTCACGCTGCAGATCCTCACCGTGTTTCCCGGGTTCGTGCTGCAGCAGATCATGAACTGTCTTGCGGTGCGCCAGGTGCTGCCGAAAGGCATCGGCAGGACCGAGCTCGTCTGGACCGCGTTCGGCTACGCGAGCGACGACGCGGTCATGACCGAGCGGCGCCTCAAGCAGGCGAACCTAATCGGGCCTTCCGGCTATATCTCGCTCGAGGACGGCGCGGCGACGGGCTTCGTGCAGCGCGGCGTGCAGGGCGCGGCGGCTCACGCTTCGGTGGTCGAGATGGGCGGCAGGGGCGTGGAGTCGAACGAATCTCGCGTTACCGAGACTTCGGTGCGCGGCCTGTGGCAGCAGTATCGCAAGCATATGGGGCTGTGATGCTCGTCATCCCGAGCCGTCATCCCGAGCGCGAGCGAGGGATCTCTGCCGGAACGTTGTGCCAACGGAGGTCCTTCGCTGCGCTCAGGATAAACTCCGCGCAGGATCTCTTACCGTAAGGAGATTCTTCGGGCTGCGCCCTCAGAATGACAAACCTTGATGGACATCGAACTCCAGCTCACGGTCGAAAACCTCCTCGCGCGCTACGTGCACGCGCTCGACGACGACCGTCTGGAGGAGTGGCCCGAATTCTTCGTCGAGGAGGGACGCTACCGCATTACTACGGCGCAGAACTTCGAGCGCGAGCTCCCGCTTCCCATCATCTACGCCGACTCGCGCGCGATGCTGCGCGATCGCGTATCGGCGCTGCGCCATGCCAACATCTACGAGGCTCAGCGTTACCGCCACGGAGTGTCTGCGGTGCTGGTGGAGCGCGTCGACGCCCGCACGGCGCGCGCGACTTCGAACTTCCAGGTTGTGCGCGTCATGGCGACCGGCGAGTCGACGCTGTTTGCGAGCGGCCGCTGCCTCGACCGTATCCGCCTGAACGGCGGGTCGCCGCGGTTCGAGGAGAGGATCGTCGTCCTCGACAGCCGCAGCGTCGATACGCTGCTCGCGATCCCGCTTTGATGCGGCGGGGAAATCAGCCTGCGCGGCTCTTGTGCGGCTTGCTGAACAGGTAGTTGATAGTCCCGGAATCGCATTTTCCGGTCCGGCTCCAGCGCTCGACATCCCGCGGCCCCACCGCGTCGCGTGTGGAATTCGCGGTTCGCGCCTCGTAGCCGAGCTTCCAGAACCAATCGAATGTTTCTCCGAAATGCGGATTCCGCCCCGCGGGGTGATATTCGTCGAAGCAGATCTCGATGAGCCACGTGAGGCGGGGCACGCGGCCGGCGGTATTCGACGCGCCCTGAAGGACCTGGTACTCGTAGCCTTCGACGTCGATCTTGATGAAGACCTCGCGATCGACGAACCGGTCGGCGAGAACGATGTCGAGAGTCAGGACGGGTATGGTCTGCTTGTATCCCGAACCGTACTGGGCCCAGTCGGGCACGATCGAGGCGCTCGGCCCCGAGGCGCCGTAGAGCGTGGAGATCCCCGGTTGCGGCCCCAGGCCGACGGGGAATACCTCGACCCGGTCCTCCCAGCCGTTGGCCGCCAATCCCGCGTACAGGCACTGCAGGTTGAGGGGTTGCGGTTCGATGGCGATCGCACGCTTGCCGTGTTTCAGCGCGAGGAGGGTGTAGTAACCTACGTTGGCGCCGACGTCCACGAAAACGTCGGTCTGCGGCAGGTGCTGCAGGAGCAATGCCGTCTCATCGGGTTCGAACGTGCCTTGCAGCATGGCGCGATTGGCCGGATGGTTGCGCGTGACCAGCTCAAAACCCAGAGGAGTCGTCCCCGAAGTGAGCCGATCGCCGAACACGGCATCCCGCCAGTCGGCCAGAACCAGGCGGCGCCAGTGAAGATCGCGGTAAGCCGAAACGAGGCGCGGAAAGCGCCGCAGGAAGTTCTTCAAGGTGACTAGCATAGGCGACATTGTAACGACCACGATGACCGAGCCTAGTCTGGTCGTCTTCGACATGGCCGGCACCACGGTGATCGACGACGGCCAGGTGCCCGAGGCGTTCACCGCGGCGCTCGCCGAGCAAGGAATCGCGGTCGGCCCGGGCGACATCCGCAATGTGCGCGGGGCGGCCAAGCGCCAGGCGATTCTCGATCTGCTGCCGCAAGGCGCAGGCCGCGAGCAGAAGGCCACGCGCGCTCTCGACTCCTTCCGAGCGCACCTCGCGCGACTCTACCAGGGCCGGGTCCGCGAAATTCCGGGCGCGGCCGGTACGTTCGAGTGGCTGCGCCGGAACGGCATCCGCACCGCGCTCAACACCGGGTTCGATCGCGACACGGCAAGGATGCTTCTCGAGGCCCTGGGCTGGAGCGCGGGGACGGTGGATGCGATCGTATGCGGCGACGACGTGGCGCGCGGGCGGCCGGCGCCGGACATGATTTTTCGCTGCATGGATCTGACCGGCGTCGCGAGCGCGGATTCGGTCGCCAACGTGGGCGACACCATGCTCGACTTGCAGGCGGGCCACAACGCGAACGTACGCTGGAACATCGGAGTGCTCACGGGTGCGCACGAGCGAGCGCTGATGGCCGCTCAGCCGCATACCCATCTGCTTGCGAGCGTGGCCGAGCTGCCGCGGCTCTTTTCCTCCCCCCAACCCGACCGCGACGCGTAGATTTCCGCGCCGGATCCGCGAAATCAGCTCGAGCCGCTCACGCTGGAGAGGCCCTGCCGGCTGAACGGAACGGCCCGGTTCTTCTCCGGCCAGCGCGCTTGCGTGAGGTCGACGACTTTTCTCACGGCGAACGCCTCCGGCGTGCGCTGCCCGCCTACCCAATCGACGATCGGCATGAATTCCTCGCGCTCGGCGGCCGACGCCTGTGCGTCCATTTCGAAAATCCCGATCCCGGTCTCGGCGGCGGTGACGTACACCTCCGAATCGCTGATGCGGGTCAGGAAGGGCAGTCCGAGGGAGCCGAGAAAGCGCTCAAGCGGACGATAGACGGGCGCCGCGCTGCGCACCCGGTTCGCCACCACCGCGAGGCGGATGCTGCGGCTGCGGATGCGGCCCACCAGCAGGAGGTCCTTCACGAAATTCGCGGTGGCGTAGATATCGAATGCGGACGGCGCGACCGGAATGACGATGCAGTTGGCGCGCGAAAGCATCTCCTGCAGCAGCAGACCCGAGGCTCCCGCAGGCGCGTCGATCAGCAGCTGCCGCGTCTCCGCGGGCACGTGCATCTCGATGCTGCGGATGCGGGCTCCCCGCTGGGGGGCGGCGTTGGCGCCGCACAACTTCGTTCCGGAGCGTTCGCACAGGCGCAGCCAGTTCAGGCTCGACCCTTGAGGGTCGTAGTCCAGGATGGTCGTCGGAACCGAGCGTGAAGCGAAGTAGCTCGCGAGGTTGGTCGTGACGGTGGTCTTGCCGGACCCGCCCTTGGAGTTGATGATCAGCGTGGTGTTCGGTCCCATGGCATGCGTGTTCAGCGCCGAGGTGAGGGGAGAGACTATGCCAAAGTCATGGGTTCGGTCATTAACTAGTTCACAGGCGAGGCTAAAACTTCACGGGAAAGTCCCCAAACCCGCCTCTTCAAGGGGCGCCGGTCATGTAACCTTGACGGCTTGGCATGGTCCAACGACTATTCGGTCACGAAACATCCGACCCGCGGCCGGCTCGCCGGTCCGGCGGTTACCCTAACTACCTGATTCGATGAGACCTGAGGTGCGATGCGCGGGAGATTCTTCAATTCGGGGTTTATTTCCGATGCCGCGTGGGCGATATCGCGGCGGTGGACCGGCTTGCGCGTGTCCTGGTACGTCGCAGACAAGGAGCCGTGGATTTTCGCTGCGATTCTCGCCCTGATCGCGGCGGCCTTCGCCTTCGCCCTGCGCTCGACCTATGCGCGCGAGGACGAACGCCGCAGTCTCGCCTGCCTGGCGCGCAATGTCTATTTCGAGGCGCGGGGGGAGCCCGCAGCGGGCCAGCACGCCGTGGCCGAAGTGACGATGAACCGGAAGGCCTCGGGCCGTTATCCCAGTACCGTGTGCGGGGTCGTCTACCAGAAGAACTGGGACCCGCTGCGCGGTCGCTACGTGGGCGCTTTCTCCTGGACGGAATTCGATGTCTTGCCGCAGCCCGCCGGCGAGCAATGGCTGCAGGCCTGGCAGGTGGCCGAGACCGTCTACTACCGGCGCGAACCGCCGGTGCTCGACGGCGCGATGTACTTCCATGCCGTGTACATCAAGCCCGACTGGGCGAAGACCAAGAAGCCGCTCGCCCGCATCGGCGGGCACGTCTTCTACAGATAGAGACTCCTACTCGGGTTTCACTCCCGCGGCGCGGATCACCGCGCGCCAGCGCACGGTGTCCTCCTTCATGATCGCCGCCATCGCGGCCGGGGTGCTGCCGATCGGCTCCGCGGAAAGATCGGCGAGGCGCTTCGCGACTTCGGGCTGCTTCAGGATCTCGGCGATCGTCCGCGAGAGCTTCTCGGCGATCGCCGCGGGCGTCCTGGGCGGCGCCGACAGGCTGAACCAGGCGACCGACACGAAGCCCGGGTAGAACTCCGCCATTGCCGGCACGTCGGGAAGCGAGGCCACGCGCCGCTCGCTGCCGACCGCGAGCGCCTTGAGCCTGCCCGAGCGCACGTGCTGCACCGTCACCCCGAGATTGTCGAACATGATCTCCACTTCGCCCGCGAGCAGGGCCGCGAGGCCCGGCGCGGTCCCCTTGTAGGGCACGTGGGTGATCTTCAAGTCCCCAGCCGCGGTCTTGAACATCTCGGTGGTGAGAAACGAAACGGTGGTCGTCCCCTGCGATGCATAGTTGAACTTGTCCGGATTCGCGCGCACCAGCGCGACAAAATCCTGCAGCGTGCTCGCCGGGACCTTCGCCGCGTTGACGAGAAGCACGCTGGGGATCGCCGCGATCACCGTTACCGGAACGAACTGCATGGGGTCGTACGGGAGCTTGGCGTAGAGACTGGGGTTGATGACGAGCGGGGCGGGTGGCGTCGCGAGTAGGGTGTATCCGTCGGGCTCGGCGCGCGCCATCGCCTCAGCGCCGATCGAGCCGCTCGCGCCCGCGCGGTTCTCGACGATCACCGGCTGTCCCCATTGGACCGCGAGTCTCTCGGCGATGATGCGCGGCAGCGCGTCCGCGGCGCCGCCCGCGGGGAAGGGCACGATGATGCGGATCGCCCGGCTCGGATAGGCGGAGGCGGGATCCTGCGCCCACGCGGGCGCGGCAAGCAGCAATCCGGTCAGCCAGGCACGGCACAGCGAATTCACGCGCTCTCCAGTGGCATTTCGCCCGCGACGCCATGATAGGATACTTTTCAAGAGGATCTCACAGGAGGAGAAACACGATGCCAGCACGTGCAAGCCTCGCGGCGGGCCGCGCACCGCGCCGCGAATTCCTGGGCAAGCTCGCCGCACTGGGCGCGTCCGCGATGCTGCCGGGCGAGCTGATGGCGCAGGCGAAGGCCTATCGCATCGATGTGCACCATCACCTCATGTACCCCGGCTATCTCGAAGAGGCCGGTGGGCGCCGCGCAGGTTCGATCTTCAAGTGGTCGCCCGAAATGTCGCTCGAAGACATGGACAGGAGTGGGATCGCCCTGTCGGTGCTGTCGCTCATCCAGCCGAGCGCCGTGACTTCGGACATCGAAAAGGGTCGCCGCATAGCGCGCAAGTCGAACGAGTATGGCGCGCAGCTCGCCCGCGATCACAAGGGGCGCTTCGCGAGCTTCGCGACTCTGCCGCTGCTCGACACCGACGGAGCGCTGAAAGAGATCGCCTACGCTCTGGACACTCTCAAGGCCGACGGCATCGGCCTGATGACGAGCTACCAGGACAAGTACCTGGGCGATGCATCGTTCGCTCCAATATGGCAGGAGCTCAACCGGAGGAAGGCCGTGATCTACACGCATCCCCTGTCCCCGGAATGCTGTAAGAACATCAAGAGCGAGGTGCCGCCGGCCGTCATCGAGTACGCGACCGACACCACGCGAGCCATCGCGAGCCTCGTCTTCAGCGGCACCGCGGCGCGTTATCCGGATATACGCTGGATCTTCTCTCACAGCGGCGGCACGATGCCCTTTCTCCTCAGCCGCTTCGCGCGCCATGAGATCGATATGAAGGACCGCGCGAAGGAGCGCATACCGAACGGCGTCATGCACGAGCTGAAGAAGTTCCACTACGACACGGCCCAGGGGAATCACTCGGGGGCGCTCGCGGCGCTGATGAAGATCGTCGCGCCGTCGCAGGTGCTGTTCGGCACCGACTTTCCGTTCCGCGACGGCGCGGAGGAGATCGACGGCCTCGCGGCGTTTCAGTTTCGGCCCGCGGACCTTCGCGCGATCGAGCGCGACAACGCGCTCAGGCTGCTGCCGACGCTGAAAGCCTAGGCGCCGCGCTTACTTGTCGTACCCGGCGTCCTTCAGGAACCGCGCCCGGTTCGAGGGATCGGGAATATTTTCCGCGAGCTGCCGATCGTAGGTCTTCAGGTCGGTCGACCTCCCGGGAGTCTTCTTCGCGATGACCCTGGCGATCGGTCCGAGGTAGTGCGCCAGCCGCCTTCCCGCGACCTCGACCGCGGGCGCGTCGATCAGATTCCTCGAGAAGCGCACCGCGGGACTTTCGTCGTCCTATGGGCTGGACCGTCTCATTGTATCAGGGGCCGATTGCGGGATTGAGGGCGGGGCAGCGGAGCCCTGCGGCAACCCGAGTGGCCGCTCAGGCGGCGCGCCGGTGCGTATGCGATCCTTCGAGGGCGCGGGCGAGATCGATGAGGCTCGCGACGTTGTGCACCGGCATGAATTCGTCCACGTGCGGCAGCATCGCGCGCACGCCGGCAGGCCTCGCTTCGAAACCCTCGTAGCGCAGCAGCGGATTGAGCCAGATCAGCTTCCTGCACGATTTGTGCAGGCGTTCCATCTCCCGCGACAGCCCTTCGCCGACGTCGCCGTCCAGGCCGTCGGAGATCATCAGCACCACGGCGTTCTGCCCCAGGACGCGGCGCGACCAGCGCAGGTTGAACTCCCGCAGGCAATTGCCGATGCGCGTGCCGCCCGACCAGTCCGCGATGGCGTCCGCCACGCCGCTCATCGCCACGTCGACGTCGCGGTGGCGCAGGTGGCGGCTGATGTTGGTAAGCCGCGTGCCGAAAACGAAGCTGGTCACGCGGTCCCGGTCGTTGGTGATCGCGTGCAGAAAATGCAGGAACATCCTGGAATAGCGGTTCATCGAGCCCGAGACGTCGCACATCACCACCAGCGGCGGATGCCGCCGCTGCGGCGAGCGGCGCCTCAGCTGGATGATCTGAGCGCCGTTCCGCAGGCTCGCGCGCAGGCTCGCGCGCAGATCGACGCGCGCGCCGTTCGGATCGGGCGCGAGCCGCCGGACGCGGATCTCCGGGATCGGCAGTCGCAGCTTGGCGAGCATCTTCTTCGCCTGGGCGATCTCTTCGGCGGTCATGGTCTCGAAATCCGCATGCTGCAGCACCTCGCGCGCGGAGAAGGAGAGGCTCGCGTCGAGCTGCGTCTCCTGGGGCGCCTCGAGCGGGGTTTCCTGCGGCTTCTTGGGTCTGGGCTGCAGCGCCTCGGCGACGCGCGAGGAGGCCTCGCGGTCCTCGCGGCCCTGGCGGCCGTAGACCTGCGGGAGGAACATCGCCATGACGCGCTCGAGCAGTTGCGGATCGCGCCAGAAGATGTGGAAGGCCTGATCGTAGACCTCGAACTGCTCGCGCCGGTCGAGGAACACGCTGGCGAGCGTCCAGTAGAAGTCGTCCCGCCGCTCGACGCCCGCGACCTCGAGAGCGCGCATGGCGTCGAGCACGCGGTCGGGTCCGATCGGCAGTCCCGCGGCGCGCAGCACGCGCGCGAAATGCATGACGTTCTCCGCGAGATGCCCGTGCCGCGCGGGCGTGTGCACCTTCACCGGACCTCCGTATCGATCGTCACGTCGACGCGATCGCTGCCGACCGCGATCGGCGCGCTCGCGCCCTGGAGGTCGCCCGGCTGCGCGCTCGCGTTGGCGGACTTGGAGACGCGCGCGCCGATCACCACCCGCGGGAACGCCGAAAGCTTCATCTGCGGCGCCATCGCCATCGAATCGTCGAGGGTGAACGTGACCGGGAGGTCGCGCGCTTGCTTCCGCAGGATCGCGAGCGGCATGCGCGGGCCCTCGGCGGCGCGCGCGAAGATGAAAACGGTGTCCTCGGGCGCGACCTTGCCGGCGAGCTTCGGATGGAGCTTGACCGTCCCGCTGACCCGGGCGCCGGCGGCGACATTGTTCGTCCGGGCGGGCGCGGGCTTCGCCGCCTGCGCGACCTGGCCGGGGCCGCGCGCCTCGGCGACGCTCGCGCGCACGCGCTGCGCCATTTCGGACTCGGCGGGAAGGACGGCCAAGGCGCGCTCCCAGTAGCCCGCCGCCCCGGCGCGGTCGTTCCGGTCGAAGGCCGCGGTGCCGGCGAGCACCAGCGCCTTGACGTTGTTCGGATCGATTGCAAGAGCGCGCTTGAGGATCTTTTCCGGCTCGCCTCGGAGCGTCCGGCCCTGCGCCATCGCGAAGGAATCGGCGTAGTCGGCGAGGAGCTGCGCGTCCTTGGGCGCGCGCGCCACCGCCTTGGCGTAGGCGTCGCTCGACTCGCCGAAGCGTCCCATGACTGCGTAGGAGCGCCCGAGCATCATCCACCCTTCGGCGTCCTCGGGATTCTGTTTCATGCGTTCGGCGAGGCGCTCGACCAGCGTCTGGAACTGCTGCGCGGTCATCCCGTGCGGGGCCGCACCTGCGTCAGCCTGAGGCGCGAGCGCAGCCGGATTTCCCACGGACAGATAGACCGCGAGCGCGCAAATCGGAACGGCGAGGCCCAGCGCGAGCGCGGCGCCGCGCGCCCCGCGGGACGATTCCGCAGGAGCTTCGCCCTTCCCAAGGTCGGCGATCAATCGCGCTTCGATTTCCTGGCGAGCCTTGTCGCGTTGGTCCGGCGCGAGCGTCCCGGCCCGCACATCGGCATCGAGCTCGCGCAGTTGGTCGCGATAAACCGCGGCGTTCACTGCGTCGTGCGACGCGCCCGGCCGCACTGAGCGGCGAACGAGGGGCGGCACGATGAACAGCAGGGCGCCGGCGACGAGCAGGACGCCGATCAGGACGAACAGGGTCATTGCGGGTTCGCTTCGCCGCCAGCGAGGATCTCGGCGGCGCGCTTGCGGTCCGCGGCGCTGATCTGCGTTTCCTCCGGCGCTCGTCGGCGCCGGACGCGGCGCAGCAGCACGGCGAACCCGACTGCGAGCAGCAGCAGCGGCCCGAACCACAGCAGGATCGTCGTCGCCTTCAGCGGCGGGCGGTAGAGGACGAAATCGCCGTAGCGCTCGACCAGAAAGTCGATGACTTCCCGGTCGCTCTTCCCTTCGCGCATTCTTTCGCGGACCTGGTTTCTCAGATCCTCGGCGAGCGGCGCATTCGACTCGGCCAAGGTCTGGTTCTGGCACACCAGGCAGCGCAGCTCCTCGGCGAGCGCCATCACCCGCTTCTCGAGCACCGGATCCGCTGCCGCCGGGGCGGCGTCCTTGGCCGCGATCGGCGCCGCCAGCGAGACGAGCAGCAGGAAGGCGAGCGGCCTAGGCACGGTCGAGCTCTTTCACCAGCGGCAGCAGCGTGTCTTTGACGATCTCCGGCGTGAGCGGCCCGATGCGCTTGTAGCGAATGATCCCGGACTTGTCGATCAAGTAGGTCTCGGGGACGCCGTAGACGCCGTAGTCGATCCCGACCCTGCCGTCGAAGTCGAAGATCGAGACCTGGTAGGGATCGCCCATGCCTTTCAGCCAGGCGAGGCCGTCCTCGCGCTTGTCCTTGTAGTTGAGCCCGTAGACCGGCACCGCGCCGCTCGCGGCGAGATCGAGCAGCACTGGGTGCTCCTCGCGGCAGCTCACGCACCAGGACGCCCAGACGTTGAGCACCCACACCTTGCCGCGCATGTCGCGCTCGCTGAAGGTCTTCGCGGCCTGGTGCAGTTCGGGAAGCTCGAAATGCGGAGCGGGCTTGCCGATGAGCGGCGAGGGCACTTCGCGCGGATCGAGCTTGAGTCCGATACCGAGCAGCGCAATCAGGGCGACGAAAATGGCGATCGGGATGGCGAAGCGAGTCATGGTGGCCAGGGCTCCCTGCGTCGAATCAGCTCGCCGCCGCCGCGACGTATTCCTCGCGCTGCCGCTTCGCCGCCGCGAGGCGGTAGCGTCGGTCGCTCGCGGCGAGCGCGCCGCCGAGCGCCATCAGCAGACAGCCGCCCCAAATCCAGTCGACGAAGGGCTTGTGGTGCACGCGGACCACCCAGGCGGTGGCGCTCACGGCGTCGCCGAGCGAGACGTACAGGTCGCGCGTCAGGCCGGTGTCGATCGCGGCTTCGGTCATCGGCATATTCTGCACACGGTAGACGCGCTTCTCGGGATAGAGCGTCGTGACGAGGCCGCCGTTCTTGGTCACGGGAATCTGGCCTCGGGCGGCGGCATAATTCGGTCCGGTCACTTCCCTGACGCCGTCGAAGCGGAAGGTGTAGCCCCCCACCTCGACGGTGTCGCCGGGCTCCATGCGCACGTCCTTCTCGGATTCGTAGCCTTTGACCAGGGTGACGCCGACGACGAACACGGCTACGCCGAAATGGGCGAGCAGCATGCCGTAGGTCGCGCGCGGCACGCTCGCAAGCCGCGTCCACGCGCTCAGGCCGCCGGCCGCGTTGCGCACCTTTTCGTAGAGCTGGACGACGCAGCTCGCGGCGACCCACGCGGCGAGCAGCAGGCCGAAGGCGACGAGCGCGCCCCAGCGCCCCATGGCGAAGGGCAGGGCGAGCGCGGCCAGGACGCTCGCCGCGAGGGCCCAGCGCAGGCGCGAGGCGAGATCGGGAAGGCTCGCCTTTTTCCAGCGCGCGAGCGGTCCCACGCCCATGAGAAACAGCGCCGGCGCCATCAGCGGCACGAACACCGTCTCGAAGTACGGAGGGCCGACGGAAATCTTGCCCAGGCCCGAAGCGTCGAGCGCGAGCGGGTAGAGCGTGCCGAGCAGCACCGAGCCCGCCGCCGAGACGAAGATAACGTTGTTCGCGAGCAGCATCGATTCGCGCGACAGCGGCTCGAAGCCGCCGCCCAGTCCGATCCTGGGCGCGCGCCACACGTAGAGGACGAGCGAGCCGCCGATCACCAGCGCGAGCAACGCGAGAATGAAGATGCCGCGCGTGGGATCGGTCGCGAAGGCGTGCACCGAGGTCAACACCCCCGAGCGCACCAGGAAGGTTCCGAGCAGCGAGAGCGCGAATGCGAGGATCGCGAGCAGCACGGTCCAGCTGCGGAAGGCGCCGCGCTTCTCGGTGACCGCGAGCGAGTGGATGAGCGCCGTCCCGGTGAGCCAGGGCATGAACGAGGCGTTCTCGACCGGATCCCAGAACCACCAGCCGCCCCAGCCGAGCTCGTAGTACGCCCAGCCGCTGCCGAGCGCGATGCCCACGGTGAGGAAGCACCAGGCCGCGGTGGTCCAGGGACGCGACCAGCGCGCCCACGCGGCGTCGAGCCGGCCGCTCAAGAGCGCGGCGACGGCGAAGGAAAACGCGATCGAGAAGCCGACGTAGCCCATGTACAGCATCGGCGGATGGATCACCATGCCCGGGTCCTGCAGCAGCGGATTCAGGTCGCGACCGTCCGGCGGGGCCGGGAACAGGCGCAGGAAAGGGTTCGAGGTGAACAGGATGAACAGCAGGAACCCGACGCTCACCAGGCCCATCACGCCGAGCACGCGCGCCACCATCTCCTGCGGCAGGTGACGGCTGAAGAGCGTGACGCCGAAAGTCCACACCGAGAGCATCAGGATCCACAGCAGCATCGAGCCCTCGTGCCCGCCCCACACGCCCGCGATTCTGTACTGCAGCGGCAGCGCGGAGTTGGAATTGGAGGCGACGTAGACGACGGTGAAGTCGTTGGACACGAAGGAGGTGGTCAGGCAGGCGAAGGCGATCGCGACGAAGGCGAACTGGCCGCGCGCCGCTGGCCGCGTCGCCGCCATCCACGCGCCCTCGCCGCGCGCGGCACCGAGCAGTCCGAGCAGGCCTTGGGCGAGAGCGAGGCACAGGGCGAGAGCGAGGGCGAGCTGTCCGAGTTCTGGAATCATTTGACACCCTCCACCAGCGTGTGCGTCGCTTTCTCGTTGATGATCTGCGCTTTCTTGATCGCGTCGCCGGCCGCCGGCGGCATGTAATTCTCGTCGTGCTTGGCGAGCACTTCGCTCGCGTAGAAGACGCCGTCGCCGCCGAGCTTGCCTTGCGTCACCACGCCCTTACCCTCGCGGAACAGGTCGGGAAGGATTCCCTTGTACACGACCGGCACGTCCTTCGCGGTATCGGTGACCACGAAATTCACGGTGACGCCGTCGGCCTGGCGCTTGACGCTGCCGGGCACGACCATGCCGCCGATGCGAAAGGCGCGTCCTTGCGGCACTTCTTGCGCCTCCACTTGCGTGGGTGTGAAGAAGAACACCAGGTTCTCGCGGAACGCGGCGAGGACGAAGGCCGCGGCGGCGGAGAGGGCCGCGAGGCCGCCTGCGATCATGGCGATGCGTTTGTGCCGGGGTTTCATCGAATGCGTTCCACCGCGTTGTGTTTGCGTCGCGCGAGCAACGCCAGCTCGGCGACGATGAGTGCGAGCGTCACCGCGTAGGATCCCCAGACGTAGAGCGCGTATCCGCCCATGGCGAGGAAATTGTCGACGCTACCCCAGTTCATGCGGCGGCCTTTGCGAAATTTTTGGCGTACTGAGCTTTGGCGTACTGAGCCGCCCACTCGCTGCCGCGCTCGCGCTCGAGCATGATGCAGCGCGCGCGCAGCATCACGGCCGCGATGCCGTAGAACCAGAAGCCGAAGGTCATGATGAGCATGGCGGCGAGCATGGTCGCGGCCATGCTAGGCGCCTTGGTGAGGCTCACCGACGCGCCCTGGTGCAGGGTATTCCACCACTTCACCGAGAAATAGATGATCGGGACGTTGACCACGCCGACGAGCGCGAGCAGCGCGCCCGCCTTGTCGGCGCGCCGCGGATCGTCGATCGCCGCCTGCAGCGCCATGAAGCCGAAGTAGAGGAACAGCAGGATCAGCTCCGAGGTGAGCCGCGCGTCCCACACCCACCAGGTGCCCCAGGCGGGTTTGCCCCAGAAGGAGCCCGTCCACAGCGCGATGAAAGTGAACAGCGCACCGGTCGGCGCGATGGCGCTCGCCATCATGCCCGAGAGCCGCGTGTTGAACGCGAGCCCAATGCTCGCCCAGAAAGCCATCACCACATAGAGGAACATCGACATCCATGCGGCGGGAACGTGGATGAAGATGATGCGGTAGGACTCGCCCTGCTGGGCGTCGGTCGGCGCGACGAAGAATCCGAGGTACAGGCCGATCGCGCAGGTGAGGAGCGCAAGCACGCCGAACCCGAACGCGAGCTTTCCCGCGAGAGGAAAGAACGTCTGCGGCGAGGAGTACCTGAACCAGTTGATATTCATGTCGGGTCGTTCATTCCACCGAGATGCGCAACGCCGCCGCGGCGGCCCATGGAGCGAATGTCCCGGCGACGATCAGCATCGCGCCGAGCAGCAGAAGCTGCGCGCTTCCGCCCAGTCCCGAGGCCGCCGCCTCGACCGCGCCCGCACCGATGACCAGCACCGGCACGTACAGCGGCAACACCAGCAGCGACAGGAGAGCGCCCGCGCCCCTCAAGCCCAGGGTCAGCGCCGCGCCGATCGCGCCGATCAGGCTCAGGATCGGCGTGCCCAGGGCGAGCGACAGGACCAAAACCCCGAGCAGCTCGCGAGGAAGGTCGAATTGTAGCGCCAAAACGGGCGAGATCAGCACCAGCGGCAGGCCGGAAATCAGCCAGTGCGCGAGCACTTTCGCCGCGACCACCAGCCCCAGGGGAGTGGCGCCGAGCATCATCTGCTCGAGCGTGCCGTCGGCGTGGTCGGCGGCGAATACGCGGTTGAGCGCGAGCATCGAGGCGAGCAGCGCCGCCACCCACAGCACTCCGGGCGCGACGCTGCGCAGGAGTTTGGGCTCCGGTCCGATTCCAAGAGGAAAGAGGCTCACCACTATCACGAAGAAAAGCACCACAGTCAGCACGTCGGAATTGCGCCGCGCGGCGAGCAGCAGGTCGCGGAAGATCACACAACGCAGCGCCGCGATCATTCTCAGCTCCCTGCGAGGTCGATGCGCCGCGAAACCGCCGCGCCGATGCTCGCCTCGTAGTGCGTCGTGTATATGACTCCGCCACCGCGCGAAACGTGCCCGCCGATCAGGTCTTGCACGCAATCGATGGCCGCGGCGTCGAGCGCGGTGAAGGGCTCGTCGAGCACCCACAGCCCGGTTCCTTCGCCGAGCGCAAGCCGCGCCAGCGCGACGCGCCGCCGCTGCCCCTGAGACAGCACGCGCGCGGGCAGGTTCTCGCGGCCCGCGAGGCCGAGGCGCCCGAGCGCCACGCCGACCTGCCGGTCGTCTGCGGCGATGCCCGCGAGAGTGCACGCAACGCTCAGGTTCTCCGCCGCGGTCAGATCATCCTTCAGCGCGTTGGCGTGGCCCAGGTAGAGCAACCGGACCCAGAATTCCTCCTTGAGCCTGCGCACGTTCTCGCCGCCCCAGCGGACCTCGCCGCGGTCGGGCTCGAGCAGCCCGCAGGCGATCCGCAACAGGCTTGTCTTCCCGGAGCCGTTGGGTCCGCCAATGCGCAACAGCTCTCCTCCTTCGAGCGCGAACGAGAGGCCATCGAAGAGCGTGCGCTCGCCGCGCACGCAGCGCAGCTCGACTGCCTCGAGCGAGGGGATTCCGGTTTCCACGGCGGCGCTGAAGACCGCCTAGGCTGCAGCGAGCTCCGCCTTGACCTCGGCGAGCAGGCGTTCGGCATCGCTGCCGCGCACCCGGGTGATGTCGTCCTGGTATTTCAGCAAGGTCCCGAGAGTGTCGTTGACGGTCTGGGGGTCGAGCGCCATCTTGTCGAGCGCCACCAGCGCCTTCGACCAATCGATGGTCTCGGCGACTCCGGGCAGCTTGAACAGATCCATCTTGCGCAGGCGCTGCACGAAGGCGACGACCTCGCGCGAGAGCTTTTCCGAGGCCTCGGGCGCCTTACGCTTGAGGATATCCAGCTCGCGCAGCGCGTCAGGGTAGTCGACCCAATGGTAGAAGCAGCGCCGCTTGATGGCGTCGTGGATCTCGCGCGTGCGGTTGGAGGTCAGCACGACGATCGGCGGCTCCTTCGCCTTCATAGTGCCGATCTCCGGAATCGTGATCTGGAAGTCCGAGAGCACTTCCAGCAGATAGGCCTCGAAAGGCTCGTCGGTCCGGTCGAGCTCGTCGATCAGCAGCACGGGCGCCGCCCCTCTTTCGCCCTCGAGCGCTTGCATCAGCGGCCGCTTGATGAGGAAGCGCTCGGAGAAGATGTCCCTGGCGACGGCTTCGCGCGAGGCGCCTTCCGTCTCGGCCAGCCTGATCTCGATCATCTGGCGCGAGTAGTTCCACTCGTATACAGCGGAGGCGACGTCCAGCCCTTCGTAGCATTGCAGGCGCACCAGCGGCCGGCCGAGTCCTCCGGCGAGTACCTTGGCGATCTCGGTCTTGCCGACGCCGGCTTCGCCCTCGAGGAACAGCGGTCGGCCCAGCTTGAGCGCGAGGAATACCGCAGTGGCTAGGCTGCGCTCGGCGACGTAGTCGGCGTGCGCGAGCAGGGCGAGGGTGTCGTCGATCGACTTGGGGAGCGTGCTCATGCGCGAATTATGCCAGCAATCGACGGCGGTCCTGCGCCGTAGACCGAATTGCGCTAGTCTGCGCAGGATGCACACCGCTCGCGCGGTTCGCCTCGTCCTTCTTGCGGCGGCCCTGGCAGTGTTGCCGGGGGCAGCGGCTGCCCAGGGAGGTACCACCGCTGCGCCGCAGCTCACCGGCGGGGAGCGTGCTTGGCTCGTGCAGCACGGCGCGATCCGCTTCGGCGTTCCCGAATTCGGCCAACCTCCGGTCGACGTTCTCGGCGAGTCCGGCGAGTATCAGGGTTTCACCGCCGATTTCCTCGAGCTGATCCAGTCCCGCCTCGCGCTGAAGATCGAATTCGTCAAGCTGGCGACTCTCGAGGAAATGGTGGAGGCCGTCAGGGCGGGGAAGATCGATATGACCGGCTCGCTGATCGAGAGGCCGGTGCTGGAGAGCCATCTCGTATTCTCGCCG
>Ga0137397_10000340_pt1 | contig 31753 bp, 31 predicted proteins | sample czorhiz116metaG_FD_106658 | JGI IMG/M metagenome (GOLD analysis project Ga0137397, IMG submission 106658) | Vadose zone soil microbial communities from Angelo Coast Range Reserve, California, USA - czorhiz1.16 metaG | ecosystem: Environmental > Terrestrial > Soil > Vadose zone | place: USA... | reverse complement strand
TCTCTTGAGCACATAACGAAATTTTAATTGTTTGTGTCGTCATATTTATAATAATGCAACCAATAAAGAGGAGTCAATTAAATTTTCAATTGTCTTAGCATAATTTGCAATGGCAACTTGATCCACTTATTAGTCAATTTATTAGAAATTAATTGGTCCATAAGCTAACTATAAGCTGACTCCGCTTATCCATTCTTGCCCGTCGTGATAATACGAGAAATAATATTTCCACGATCTGGACTATCTGGACGGGACGAAATAGTAGGTGAGTTGCAATTGTTCGCCACTGATCCCTTTTGGATAGCGGGTATACGTATCAGTCGTACGTCCCAAAATATTATCTTTCGAGTGGTTACACATATAGCCTAGTACAGTACGGTAGCTTGACCTGTATCAAGGCTGTAGAAGAATTATCAGTTCCGCGAGAATGTATCGGTAGTCCGGTAGCGAAGTTGCTTGAAAAGGTACAGTAGAGAGAGACTGTGGGACAAATAATAAGATAACTATGACGCACATCGAGGCTGACCTTGTGAGCTGCCGCCACTACAAACGACCCCGCCATGAGCGCAAACTCGTCCGCCACCTCACAACCGGGTACAGAGCACCCAAAAATAGAGCGACCCTCGTCGGGGGGTCGTCTTCCCTCGCTTAACCAGCTTGCCGCTCGTATCGGCGCCGCGACCCCGCCCTCAATGAACCTTTCGAACCGCCCACGCCTAGCCGCCTCTCTCCTCCGTACGAGCTCGCAGACGTCCCTCTCGACGGCGACGTCGATCGCCGACTCGGTCGCGGTCAACGCCCCCATGACGCGCTCCACCTCGCCCGCCGCCCTCTCGACCTCCCCGCCAAACTCGACCAACGGCTCCGTCAACGGCGATGCGGTCGCTGCGGCGGGCCCTGGCGAACAGCTCACCACAGAGAAGGTGGAGAGACTCGCGCAGGAGACGGCGGGGCTCGATAAGCACCCGAAGAAGACCAAGGGCTTCAAGAACATCCCCACGCTCGATGCGATCACCGCGCGCTATGCGCGCACACGTACCCTCAGTGTCGATGGCACAGCGGTGCCGCCCGAAGCGGAGCCCATCGAGGATCCACAGACACCGGGCGTGATGACCAAGCCGCCAGAGCACCCGTTGCAACATTCATGGTGCGTCCCACTTGGGGAGGGTGGAGGGTGGTGCCAACCCGCCGCCCGAGTCACCCTCTTTCTTTGTCTTTGGATCGCTCAGCATGACGTTCTTCACCTTTCTAAAGGACGATCTACCACGACACGAAGACAAAGGTACCATTCACGCCGATGACCGGCACAACAGAAACCTCGTACCCGGCGCCAGCCGACTCGGGTGCCTACGAAGCAGGTCTCACGACCGTCGGCGACTTCGATACGGTCGAGTCGTATTGCCGGTACTTCAACTGGCTCAAGCCGCCGTCCAAGCTTGAACGCAACTCGAACTACCACCTTTTCAAATCGGGCATCAAGCCGATGTGGGAGGACGAAGCGAACGCGAACGGCGGCAAGTGGGTGCTGACGATGAAGAACAACCCGGCACTGCTCGACCAGTGCTGGCAGTGGCTCACCATGGCGCTCGTCGGCGAGGAGCTCGACGAGGGCGACGAGATCTGCGGCGCGGTCGTCAGCTTGCGTTCCAAGGTCGACCGCATCCAGATCTGGATGCGCTCAAAGGACGACGTCGAGAAGGTCAACAGTATTGGGCGCAAGCTCGTCAAGCTCCTCGATGTGTCCGAAGCGGACGGGATCGGGCTTGAATTCCAGGTGAGCTCTCGATTCTTTGCGCACTGTTGTTCTCCTAGAACACCGTGTCGTCTGACCCATTGCCATCGGCCTATCCTGAAATGCACCCTCCCATTCATTAATCTTTAGTACAACACGGAGGATCGTCCGCTACCAAACAAGTTCCTTTCGATACAGGCCGTCCCTCTGTCATCATTCCGGCCCTCATTTCACAATAAAACTGGCACTGGCAGTCCCGTCACCGGTCCAGGAGAAGGCGCAGCGCCTCCCAACACTGGGTCAGGTGGGGCATTTGCAAGCTTTGGTGTCGGTGGTGGTGTACTCCCCGGTGGTGGCGGCGGTGGTGCGAGTGGCTGGCGCTCGAAGCGCACTGGCACTGGTGCGTCTTAGACATGACTCGGATGTGTATGTACACACACATCCGTAGGCGGCCATTGAAAGTTCCGTGTCAAGATGAATGTCAAGCAGTTGTATCAATTTCCTTGTTCTGTTCCTCCGACCCACACCCGGTCCCTTCCCGATGTATGTTATGTAATTGTGCACCTGTTGCAATGGGCTGCCAGTGCCCGATCCCTGCTCCTTCGCCTCCCGTGATCACCCTTTAATCCGGCTTGGTTACGGCGGCGAGTGATCGGACGAATATATTGATGTTACAATCCCAGTGGGCATCATGGCATTTCTCTGGGTTCCACTCCACCACAACAAGTGCCGTCGGTAACCCAGTAACATGGCTATAAGAATGCCATATGAGGCAGAAACTACTCTGATGGGGCACCATACCCTACTGCCTCGAGGGGGTACTCGGAGGCATTTATCGTCGAGCATTCTGGATCCGAAACTCGTGCCAAGGATATTGCCAGTGCGTCGTTCCGAGTACAATAACTGCAAGTAACGGCCTGTGCAGTGTTAACAGCAGCTTCGAATCTCGAGTTTCACCGGCCCGTCGGACCCGGATCTCATTCTGCCGCGCCGCAAACCGTGACGCACCCTTGATCCCTTGGGTTGGCACACATTGCATACAGCTGCGGTACTTACTGTAACTGTAACTCCAACAGATTTAATCCCCGTGATTTTTTATTTTTTTTCGGGGAAGACGGCATCGGCCGCGTTTGCTGAAAACGACCCCTACCCTACGACGAGTTACTCTAACTGATTGACGCAAGGTGACGGATGCTATCCGAGTCCTTGTGGCCCCAGCCGCGCAAAAATATCAAACACGGTGCCAGTAGGTGGTCCCACCCAGTGACGAGTCATTTGCCTCACTGCCGCTGGTCATGAATCCCAAACAACATACAAAAAAGTAGGTGTGACATAGAGCCAATGTTGGAGCTAATGCCGACTCAATTGAAGTTGGACACACTCCAGGGGTTCATAATCTCGATGCGTTGATTAACACGTGACGCATAGTGTCCAACTCTGGGTATACTGTCAGATATCGGATTTTTGTGGTTCAAGTTGGCCTCCTGCGCTCACTGGCAAATAATCGGACTTCAGTCACGGTGCTGCGTTCTGAGCCTTCTCTTCGGGTTACCTGCCGGTAGATGCTTGACAGCTCGAAGGTGAGTGGATAATTGGAATTTTCTATTCGAGTGACTTGTCTTTTTCTCCATTAATGGCTTCCCCCCTCGGACTTGACACCTGTACCGAGTGTTGTATGGGCAGAAAGGGAAGAACATGGATATCGTACCTCTCTGAAGGAGAAGTATGTGACCCATATACATGGCCTCTGACTTATACACGATCTCGGCTACGATAAAAATTCAGGGTACGTTATTCCTGCTGTCCGTGGTCACCTCGCTACACGACGGTCATTTGAATATCACCTTGGACGGATGAATACAGTTGGAGATCGTGTTTTTAAGCCACGCTATTTCATTGTATCCATCCATCTACTTCTTCCGCTTGCGCTTCCTTGAACAAGGCAGAGTGGATGACCGGTGCTGCCTTGCAAAGGTTCCATTGCTTTAAAGTTTCACCCTTCGGGTATAGGTGGCGTTGGAATTCCTGAAGTGTGATGAGAGTTGACAGCCCAGAAGCTGACATGCGTCCCCGAGTACGCCAGCTTTCTCTTGCAGGGTCATCCCCCGAATGATGCGGTTACGATGCCGTGCTCTAGCCGCCGCCTCTAGCTTTCGGGTTACTTCCGGATAGGGCATTAAATTGCGAGCCCGCCTCCTTAGAGAATACAGTAGTACTGAAGTATGTTGCGGACCACTTCGCTATCCTCTCCGAATCTAGTTGATTACACTGGCTTTTGTCCAATCTTCATATTGAAACTATTTGTTCTCGTCGAAGCCTTTTTTTCGTACCACAGAAAGGTACCGTACTTGGTTCTCAACGGGGGACCTCTCCCGCATTCATTCCCAGAAATGGGGTCCTTCACGGATCAGGTTCATCTAAATGGGAAGTGCATTATGTGGGTCATGACGGGGAAAATGGATGCATATTTTATTTCAAGTTGTTGTTGACAGTGCTCCAGAATTCATAGTTCGTTTGTCGAGGTGCAAAACTTGGGCCGATGGGACCCGAGATAAAACACATGCCAGTGGACAGATTGCTCACACAACATTACAACTCAAGTCACTCGCTATCATTCCTGTGGCGCCCGGTAGCGAATGTAAAGGGGTTTGTATATTTATTGCTGCTGCTATGGACGATAATATGCGAGTTGTATGCAAGGTATCTCGACAAAGATTGGGGTTGGCTACAGGAAACGACAAACAAAAAGTACCGAATAAGAAGCGACGATGCAACATAAACGCCCGCCCCGTCGGTCGACCGAAAAGGTATATAAAACCTCCAAAAAAATGTTTCCCCAGAAAGCATAGATATAGCGGCGAAGGCTAGATAACTTAGGCATCGATTGATGATGATTGAGGCCCCACCTCGGATGGGACAGTAAAAAAAATATGCAAAAAGAGGGAGCTGATGAGAGATGAGAGAAACCTTCCGAGCGCCCGCGCCAAGGTCAGGGTCGCCCTGTCATTGCTATTGCTGTTAATCCCACTCCCGGTGTGAAAGGTGACGGGTTGGCTGCGTTGCTCGGCTGGCGTGGGCGCTTGAGCGCGGAGCGCAGCGGGGGCTTGGGAATGAGCCGGTGCTGCATATCGATGCGCATGCCCTCCTCGTTCATCCATCCTTCGCCGTAGTCCGGATAGTTGGCGAGGTCCAGCGGGTATTCCTGTCCCGGTGGCGCCGGCTTGTAATCTCCACCGTTCGTCCAAAGTTGATCCCTGCAAGGCGAAAAAAATGGGAGTTAGGTCAGTGTCAATATACCACAATCGCCGTGAAGTGGGATGAGGGGAACGCACCCGCGACAATTGTGAAAGCCTCTACGGCGCTCGTGCATGGGGATCGGAGATGGACAAATCAGATTCTCGTCATTGAATCGCACACGTGTGGACACGAGGATGCCCTGGCCACGCGGCTGGGATTCTGACGCGCGTCGCACGGGGGCTTGAGGGGGAGGGATCGCCATGGGCAGCGGATCCGTCGCTCTGCGGACGGGAGCTGATGGTACGAGGGCGAGGGAGTTGCGGTGCATGGCCTGCGGGGGTGGCTGAGCCATGTGGATCGAATCGCGACGAACGGGCTGGGTGGACTGTTGGGCGGGATCCCAGGGGGCGGATGGCCGGGATGCAGGGACGATTGAGTCGCGGCGACCCTGTTGGACAGGTGGGACAGGGGGAGATAACGAATCGCGGCGGATCCTGCTTCCCACCGTGTACGCGGGTGGCGCGGATGGCTGTCCCGACATGCTCGAGCGTGCACCAGGCGACGTCGACAGTCCCGGAGGGAGCATCGGACGCTGCTCGCGCTCGAGGGACGGGCGGCGGGGCATCACGGCGATTCCACCGTAGCCGGACTCTTGTCGCTGCATCGAAGGGGCAGACTGGAGCATGAGGCTGTCGCGAGGCATGGGCGTCTGCGCATCCCTAAAGCGTTGTGCGGGCGCAGGTGGCCGCGTGGGACCAACGATCCCTGATTGTTGAGAGATCGTGGGTGCCCGCGGGGTAATGATGCTCGCCTGGGGCTGTGGGGGTAGGATGCGACGGTCCTCGGGTACAGGGGCTGGACGCGATGACATCATGGCGTAGTATCGCTGCATGGCGGTCGACCCAGAGGCAGAGTCTTGGCCAGGGTAAGGACCTTCAGTGATCGTGCTATCCGTGTCGGAGTCCGATGATACGGAGCCTATGCGATGGAGGAGCATGTTAGGACGATAGGAACGACCACCACATTAAAAGACGGAACCTTCTGGCAAAGCCACACTTATAACTCCCGTGTTGTAATTTTTTTGCGCCTCAATCAGAGCTGGCAGATTATGCGGGACGATTCGGGAAGGTGAATGATCCGAGGCCTCCGAGTCCAAATCGTGGTGTCCGACGCCAAAGGTGCCCTGAAGCGTCTCTAAACTACTCCTCGCGAGGATGGAGGCATCGTCTGGGGCAGAGAAGAAAGAGCCGTCGTCGTCATAGAAGTCGGATTTTGATGAGACTGAGGCTTCATACACAAACGCGTTCTTTGCACCAGAGGGGTAAATGGAAAACTTTCGTGAACCATTTGAGTTTTTCTGCTCGTATGCGCTGTCAATTGCGGAGCGGTGGACGTAGTTGGAGGGGTTAAAGAATGTCTCAACGGGTGGAGTGGGGACTTTTGAAGCGCTGGGAATCCGGGCGAGCGCCCCGCTGGATTTCTGTTCGGAAATGGCAGGAGCGGGGTAGGAGGTGGGAATATTCGTAGTGTTATCGAAGATACGAAGTGCCCGGCTCATCACGAAGTTCTGAGATATGAATTAGCGGTATCTATGGATGAATGGTGGGGATAGGGCCAACCTTGGCTGGCACACTACGAGAGAGTCTAGAGGACGCCATAATACAAAGTGGGCGTAGTTAAATAGTTGGCGTTGAGGGTTTGAGGGGATTGACAAGTCACCGAAGCGAAGAGGGTCTTATGGTCCAAGGGACGCCCCCCTTGGTTAGCCCAAGGGTCACGCTTTTAACACGAGTACGAGTATTAGGGGGAGAGGCGTTGATAGGCATCTGAAATTAGCCCAGAAAGGAGTGCTGCATACACGCGCGAACAGCGAGGGGGAGCGATCTCGCAAACCTGGTGTGACATGCCGAAATTCAGAGGCTGGACTGTTAGACTGGAACATGAACCTGATCCTGATCCCAAAGATCACTGCCAGCTTGTGCTATGACGGCGACCTACAGTGCTATTCAGATCCGATATGTGCGATCCAAAGAGGCATCGGCGTTTGCCGTGAGAAGATTTGTGCACGTGACGGGTTTCCCACGCCTTCGAGGACGGCCACCGGAACACTCTTGCCAACCTTGGAGCTGACCGTGCAAGTCAGGTTCAGGTCAGGACAGGCCACGTCAGGGATAGGGCATCTTCACGTCCTTCTCATATCGCGCTGAAGGTGCTATCACCTTCTTCTGGGTTGTGGGTACATCGAGGTGTTGCTATTGGTCGCCACTACCCTATCTGGCTGCCCCACCAGTTTGCTGAAAATCCTTCTCTTCTCTTCTCCGCACCTGAATCCCATCGACGATGCAAGCGTTACATCAGGAAATTCTTCCGCCAAGTGGGGTCGAATTTGGCACGACTCTCAGATTGACTCCGTCCACCCTACCATCTTCGAATTCGACCTCACAAGACCAGTCTCCCAGAGGTGCACTTTACAATCTCGTCGTTGCACGCGCGAACATTCTACGCGTATTCGAGGTCAAGGATGATCCTGCGCCTATATTATCCCAGCTAGAAGACGAACGACAGCGGAGGGCAGAGGTGCGACGAGATACGGAAGCAGTCGAGGGCGAGGTCGAGATGGACAGACAGGGAGAAGGTTTCGTCAATATGGGTTCTGTCAAGGTGATTTTGGATACTCTCCTGTCTATGTCCACCACCTTCCCAATGACAGACATTTGGTATCACTCAAATTTCGAACTCCCCAAGCGTTTTGGAGCAATAGAGCTGATTGTCCCTCATTGCCCCTTTAGTTTACGGGTCCCCGAGGCCCCGGTCAGCCACCGACCATTCCCCGCTTCCATTTTGTTCGTGAATACCGTCTTCATGGCACAGTGACCGGATTGGAGAGTATCCGCATCATGTCATCATACGAAGACCGACTCGATCGTTTGCTTGTGTCATTCAAGGACGCGAAAGTCAGTTGACGTCGTCTTTCCCTATTCATTCATCGCTAAGTCAACTGACATCACCCAGATAGCTTTATTGGAATGGTCCGCCGCCGTACACGATTTGATCACCGTTTCTATCCACACGTATGAACGCGCCCCTCAACTCGTGAGCATCTGATAAGCGATACCCCGGAAGTCTCACCTTCATGTTCTTGGTCTAGCTCTCCCTCGATGCGACCTTGTTCAGATCCGAACTCCGGACGGACCCCGCATCTCGGTGTGCGGCGTTGTCCCTTCCGAAAGATGCGCTCGCCATATTGCCCTTCTATCAATCGCAAGCGGATCTCGACGTCATGGAACAGGATTTTAGAGCAAGGTGCGTTTGGCGCATTGCAAATACCCCTCATTAGGCTCACTGCGCGTAGGGATGTACCTTATTCCCCCAGTTTTGTCCTCGATCTTGCCATAGGTGTGGATGAGCACATCAGGAATGTTGTCGATTTCGTCTTCCTCCCTGGTTTCAACAACCCGACTGTCGCTGTCCTGTCCCAGCCCCAGCAGACATGGACTGGGTGGGTCCCTTCTCCGCCTTTGCCGCTTTTTCCGATGTAACTCTCTCATCCTCAATAGTCGTTTAAAAGAGTTCAAAGATACAATGACACTCTACATTTTTACCCTCGATCTCATTTCTCGCACATACCCAGTCATAACAAAGGTTGACGGCCTGCCTTACGATTGCTTATCGCTTATCCCAGGCTCATCAACACTGGGCGGCGTCATCATCTTGACGAGCAATGCAGTCATCCATGTTGATCAGGCGACGCGGCGTGTCGCCCTCCCTGTGAACGGCTGGCAGCCGCGCGTGAGCGACATGCCCACCTTACCCACGCCTGTAGGCATGCATGACCTGCGCCTCGAGGGTGCGCGAATGGCATTCGTAGAGGGACGGACTCTCTTCGTTGTTCTCGCAGATGGCACCATTGTTCCCTTTGAATTTGTCGTGGATGGCAAAATCGTGTCGCGCCTCGTAATTGGTACGGCACTAGCGCAGACGGCCCCTCCTACGGTGGTCCGGAAAGTGCATGGCGAACATTTGTTCGTCGGGAGCGTGGTGGGACCATCTGTACTCCTTCGGACCACGAGCGTAGAGGAACCTGTCACTGACGCAGACGACATGGCCACTTCTGGCCCTGCTGCGGTCGTTGACGCTTGGAACGCGATGGACTTGGACGACGATGACGGTGCGACATCCACGTGCATGGCATCGTCGATCACTAATGACTCCGTTTCACAGACATTTATGGTACATCAAGTCCCGACCCGTTGCCCTATACCTCGACTGCGCCATCGGCGAAGACGCGGACCGTGATCCATCTCTCACTATGCGACTCGCTTCCTGCGTATGGGCCAATTTCCGACCTGGCGTTTGCCCTCGCGAAGAATGGGGTGAGTCCCGTGTCGTACTATCTCTGCGCCACCATGTTAATATGAATGCCCCGTGTCCGCCTTGCTGCAGGACCGCTACGTGCCGGAGTTAGTCACTGCAACAGGTTCCGGCGCACTAGGGGGTTTCACCCTCTTCCAGGTCTGTTCCAGAATTCCTAACCCTTTCACCCTAACTCGCAGCTCACAATATCACAATTCATATCTCTTCGGCCCCGAAGTGTGACCTTCCCATCCGCACGAAGCGCAAGTTGCACGCGATCGGCGGCGCACGTGGGGTGTGGTCGTTTTCAGTACGCACGGCGGTAAAGGTCAACGGCGTACCGTACGACCGTCCCGCGAATCCATACCACGCAGAGAACGACTCCTTAATCCTCGGGACAGATGCTATCCCGTCCCCGGGCTTTTCGCGTGTGAGCATCTCTCCTCTCTCCTCGAGCACAGCTATCGACCTTACGCGGATCCGGGGCAGTTTGGGACACGCACCCCCAAGGGGGACATTGCGATCACCACTCGCGTCCAGGGCGTCACCGTCGGTGCCTCGTCATTCTTCCAAGGCACTGCTATCCTACATGTGCTATCAAACGCCATCCGTGTACTCGAGCCAGGTGCGTTACATAAGCCTCTGCGCTCTCCACGGTTGTGAGTACCAACGTCATTCGTGCGACAGATGGCACGGAGCGGCAGGCCATTAAGGACATGGAAGGTAACAATCAACGGCCGAAGATCAAATACTGTAGCATCTGCGACCCATTCGTTTTCATCCTGCGCGAGGATGATACCATTGGCTTGTTCATCGGAGAGCCTGAGCGTGGAAAGATACGACGGAAAGATATGTCACCCATGGGAGAGAAAGTATGTTTCTCTCACATATCGTATATTCTTCCCCGGACACTGATCGTCCTGCGAAAGGCATCGCGCTACATCGCGGGTTCATTTTTCGACGATACAACCGGCATGTTCACAACTCGCGTAAACGAGAATGCACCTGCTGCGAATGGCGACGCACAGCCTGTTACATCAACGCTCCAAGCCGTCATGACCGCCGGCCAAAAGACCCAATGGCTCATGTTGTGCAGGCCACAGGGTGTCGTAGAGGTCCGTAGCATATATCACGTGATACGTTCTATCATTGACGTTTACTTAGATTTGGACCCTTCCCAAATTGTCTTTGGCATTCTCAACCACAGCAATTGCATCTCTTCAGAGCCTCCTGGTCGATTCATTTGACCCGCCCGCACTATCTCTTCCCCAAGACCCCCCGCGTAAAGCGCAGGATCTTGACATTGAGCAGATTCTGGTCTCTCCCATCGGAGAGACAGAACCTTGGCCGTACTTGTTGGTATGTCCGCGTTTTGATATAAAGACGCCTCTTTATTCAACGTGGGCCCTCAACCAGGTATTTCTACGATGCGGTCAACTGGCCATTTATCAAGCGCTCCCGGCGGAGCCCAGCTCAGAACCAATACCGCCGTCGCGGACTAGTACGCTCGCTGTCAAGTTTGTCAAAACGTTCTCGAGGGCATTCGAGCTCCAACATCTGGAGGAACAGGAGACTTCTGCACTCGCTGAGCACCGCCGCATCTCGCGCCAATTCATTCCGTTCACAACGTCACCAGCACCCGATAAGACCATGTCAGGCGTGTTCCTGACAGGAGAGAATCCGTCTTGGATCTTGCAAACGGATAAATCGAGCGTCAAGGTGATCCCTTCGGGGCACGCCGTCGTGCACGCGTTCACGGCGACTTCCCTATGGGGTTCGAAGGGAGACTTTTTGTTGTATTCTGATGAGGTACGGGCAGACGATCGAGTATGTCAAACGGCTATATATAATTTGCCTCATCTCGTCAGGGCCCGACGCTACTCGAATGGATGCCAGATGTTGACCTGAACTTGGGCATCCCCTCGCGGTATGTTCCCCAGGGTCGGTCGTACACGAGTGTTGTGTTCGAACCGACCTGTGGTTTACTGGTCGCCGCTTCGCTCATGCAAGCCCAATTCTCATCGTACGACGAGGAAGCGAACGAGGCGTGGGTTCCAGAAGGTAAGCCCCATCTTGGATGTATGTTGTCCTTGAAGTACTGAGGTAACTTTTGAGCTCCCAATGTTTCATATCCGATGAGCGACTGCTCAGCGCTTGAGTTGTTTAGCCCTGATTTTGTTGCGATCGATGGGTATGAGGTCGTTTCACTGATTGCTGTGTCTTTGCCCTTATGAGCCGGTATCTAGATATGAATTCGCACCCAACGAGTTCGTGAACTCACTCGCATGCGTGGCTCTGGAGACAGTGAGTACGGAATCGGGACACAAAGACTTCATTGCCGTAGGCACGACGATCAATCGCGGCGAGGACTTGGCCGTCAAAGGCGCTGTAGGCTTTTATTATGCGAAACATCCGCCTCTCCCTTTGCTCATCTCTGCTCCTAACAGATGTATGTGTTTGAGATCGTCGAAGTTGTGCCCGATCCTGCATCGGACATGAAACGCAGCTTCAAGCTCCGTTTGCGCTGCCGGGACGAGGCGAAGGGCCCCGTGACGGCGGTGTGCGGCATAGATGGTTATCTCGTGTCATCTATGGGCCAGAAGGTGAGCAAAATGCCCTCCCAGCTAATGTTGGATCGCTCCTCATATTGTTGTTACAGATCTTTGTGCGCGCTTTTGACCTCGACGAGCGTTTGGTCGGCGTGGCATTCCTCGATGTTGGCGTCTACGTGACGACGATGCGCGCGTTGAAGAATTTATTGATTATCGGCGATGCCGTGAAGAGCGTCTGGTTTGTCGCTTTCCAAGTGCGCGCTTCCTTCATCTCCAAGGGGAAACGTTCACTGACCGAGCTGGTGCCCGACACAGGAAGATCCGTACAAACTAGTAGTTTTAGCAAAGGACGCTCAAAAGGTCTGCGTGACCGCCGCCGACTATTTCTTTGCCGACGAGCGGCTGTCCATCGTCACGTGCGACGAAGAAGGCGCCATTCGGATGTACGAGTATGACCCACAGAGTAAGCGCATGAGCATCGTCACCTTCCCATCATATAACCTTCCCTTAATCAATTTTTTTTTTTTCGTTTCCCCGCTTAGGTCCCGAGTCGAACAAAGGACAAAAGCTGCTGTGTCAAACGGAATTCCACGGCCAATCGGATTATCGTTCCTCCGTGACGATCGCACGTCGGATGAAAGGCGAGGACATGGTCGCGCCCCAAGCCAAACTGATATGCGGTGAGGAAGCGTACTACTGACAGGACTGCGCGGACCAATCTGACCACTTGTCTGCCGTCCACAGGGCACCCCGATGGTTCATTGACGGGTCTTGTGCCAGTCGACGAGGCGACGTTCAAGCGCTTGCATCTTCTCCAGGGCCAACTCACGCGGAATGTCCAGCACGCCGCAGGACTGAACCCTCGCGCTTTCCGGTGCGTTCCTTACCCCTTAACACTTCTCACTTGCCATATTCCCTTTATGGACTGACGATATACCGCCCGCAGCATCGTCCGCAATGACTACGTATCAAAGCCGCTATCATACGGGATTCTCGACGGCCGTTTACTTACTTCATTCGAGGACCTCCCCCTGACGCGACAGAGCGAGATAACGCGACAGATAGGGACAGAGCGGACCACGGTGTTACACGATTTAAATGAGCTCTGCGGGTCGTGGTAACCGAAGCAACACTCATGTGCAGGATCCCCGTCAGGGGCCCCTGACGGGGATCCATTCAATGTATCTCATTACGCCCTTGCCTCGTGGCCGGCCACGGTCACTATGTGATGGTGATACAAATGTGAGCGCCGTTGGTCTAGACTATTCATTACAAGTAATCACGGGAAAACATCTGCCTGGGAATGTCAAAATCATGCAATAAATAGAAACGCCTGCGTAATGTGTTGTACAGTATATCAGCATATGGTTTAGCTCTTTTGCGTTGAAAGTTAGATCAACCCAAGTGTGATCCCCGGGGCCGAAGAACAATAGTCCATGGGTGACGTTGGGGCTGGATAGGGTAAGTAGTTAAGGCGCAAGTTCAGGGTCTATGCCAAATCTTATCGACCATGAGACCCCCATGGCCCTCACTTTGCACTCATCGCGGACGTTTAGATAAGCCACGGAGGGACAAACAATAGGGAAAGGCATAGTGAAACACCGTGAAGTGGCTCTGGGGTGGGCGGAAACCTACCTTCAGGGGCTGGCAAGACTTCCTCTTGTCGGACGATAAAAGGCCTTGACATGCTGCGCCTTGCTGAGGACTTACCGTACCGACGGTTACCCTCTGTTCGTTGGATCTGGCGCTGGCACGCCGTCCCATAGACCCCAGGGCGGAAATGGCACATGCTGCACCTCTACGTCGCAATCGAATTCCTTGCGCGCTGCGGCAAACTTCTCGACGAGCGCGGATTTCCGACAACATTCAAAGTGGAGCACGCGCAAGCCTGGCAGAAACGGCGCCTCCAAGGCCGCGACCATCATCCGCGTCGCGACGACTTCCAGCGCCGGTGCGACTTGCGGGCAGAGTTCTCCGGAGATGCTCAGCGTCTCCACAGAGGTGAAGGAGCTGAAGAGCTCGAGCCACGCGATCGAGTCTATATCCTCTTGCCATTGATAGCCGAGTTGGAGATAGTCTGCGCGGATGTCGAGGTGCTGCACGTTGGAGAGTAGGGGTGATTGGCTGCATATCTGGGCCATGGACGAGAGCTGCCAGTCCAGCACTCCACACGATACGCACAGCGAGAGTGGGTGATGCTCTCCGACGGTGGTGCCTGTGCTCGGCGTGCCCGGCGTGGCACTGGCACTTGGACGATCGAGTTTGAGGGAGACCCCGCTTCCAAATGAAGATTCCATTTCCGCCACTTTGGCCGACTTGAGCATCTCCATGCGACCGATGAATTGCGACAGATGTGGGACTTGAAATATGAGTTGATTGAAGAACGTGATGTTGACGTGACTGAGAAAAGGGGCTTCGATACGGGCCAAGAGGTCCTCCAGATAGGCACTTGCACCTCGGAAATTAAAACAGGTGAGGGTCGGAAGAATGGCCCGTTGTTTCAGCGCCAGGGGAGGGATTCCGCGTTCATGAACGGGACAAGATTTTGGGGAGCGAAATTCGACGCAAAGCACTCTGAGGTCCGTCAATGTGGCGAGGTATTTGGCCATCACATCCGGTGCGATATAGCCGGTTTCTGGTACCTCCAAGAGTCGAAGAGAGGCTAGACCTCTGGCAGACCGAAGAAGTTCCGGCAGATCGGGAAATGGAATACCAATCAAAGAGAAATCCCGCAGACGAGGGGCATGTCCACACAAGAACGCATCTGGAAGGGGAAGAGTCGGTGCAGAACGACTGGAATAATCTTTGTCGAACCAAAGTGAAAGGGATGTCAGCTCCGGAAATGGCTCCTCCATCGACGCGGCTACCTTCCCCAATAGCGAGCTCGTCACAGCGAGTTGGATCTGTCGTATGCGACTGTGATGCTTGAGCGCGGCGATCACATTGTCCTCGTCTTCAAGAGAGGGGGGCCTGAATTCCAACGTGGTCCAGTACTTTATGACGATGGGCAAGGATGGCCAGCAATCCAGTGACCTCCTCACGGGCGTTCCGTATGTGCACAGTAGCAACAAATCCAGTCGACGCGGTGAGCCAAATACGACATTTCTCCACCTTCGGCACACATGTATTAGTGTATTCCACTTCCAAGGACTGTCCAAAGTTTCCTGGGAAATCTGTCTGTAAGAATCGAATATTTCCAAGAGGACATCGTCAGAGAGCATGTTGATGGACCCATGCAGGCCTAATTCATTGTATCAGCGTGAGGCATTGTAGGCAACTTGAAGTGCTGAGCGCAAAAGCAACGACCTACCCCAAATACGTTGCGATTTGTCAGAGGGGCATTCCGATGATTCCCTTTCTGTAGTATATCTATTTCTCGGGATTTTGGACGCAGGAGAACATGAATAGCTGGCGATGCGTTTGACTGGCAGAGAGAACAGTTTGAGAAATGAGTATGGGGCGTAGTTTGCAGTGAGGACCATCGTAGCCTGAACCAAGTAGCAGAGACTGCTTGGATTACTTGAAGACTCGGACCGAATGGGCTCTGTTCATAGGTCTTCGGTGCCATCGGCGATTGATGGAAGTATGTCTACGTCAAATTCAGAGACCGACAGTGCCAGTGTGGTCTATTTTACTGTAGTATAGCTGAGAGGGGCCGGGGTATATGCAACTTGAAGTTATGCTTGGTCACAGCAAGGCGGGAACTTGAAGAGGAGTTATGGCGAGTGATTGCCAGTGCGTTACTCTATGACGGTTCATGTTGTCAACTTGTAACCTCAGCATGTACCGTGAGTCCGTGACTAGACAGACTAGTAGTCACGGTGGTGAATTGACCCTCGCCTCAGTCCTGGACCAGGTGTGTCGTTGGAGACCTGTAAATAAATCTTGGCATCCATCTAGTGCGAATGCGACGTATGAGTTGAAATTTCCTCGGTTGCCGCCTGGCATCTTGAAGGGATATAATATCTGCACTGCAAATATGACCGTCGCAGTGGAAAGAGCGAGGGCAAATTTCGGGATCGGCGGCACAATAGAGCATTAGTAATACCACTATATGCGGGTCTCAGGGGTCAGGGGCATGCGATCGCCCTTAACTCGCTGACCACCATTTCCCGAGTGACTGACCAAGTTTCGCTTCAACAATGAACACTCGAGGCAGAAGTGCGTCCTTCGTGCGATATCTGGTACGACTTCTGACAGTTGTAGTCTAGGCTCTTTGACAATTGAGACGCTTTCCGACGATATCGTCCTATGTGTATTTGATTCCTATCGACAAGGACTCGAGGACGATGACGGTACATGGCCATGGCATGTGTTGGCACATATATGCCAAAGATGGCGATGTATCATCTTTGCATGTCCCGTTCATCTTAATCTGCGACTTGAATGTAAATCCAGAACAGACGCGAAGGCAGCACTGGATCTCTGGCCAACCTTACCCATCGTCATCAAGGCAACTTTCGATAAGGACGGAGATGAGGACGATATCATAGGCGCGCTGGAATACCGTGATCGCGTAGCCGGTATCACATTCTGGGATATAACAACTTCCCGACTCCAAAAATGTCTTGCATTGATGCAGGAAACATTTCCGATTCTGACATATCTTTCCCTTTATTCGAGCTACAACAAAGAGAGCGCATACCTCATCACTGATGCGTTCTTGGGTGAATCTGCCCCTCGTCTTCAGACGCTCAATTTGAGCGGTATCCGATTTCCGACTCTACCAAACTTCCTCTCGTCTGCAAGTGACCTTGTCGATCTCAGTCTTGGGCAATTCCCAACGACTGGTAGTGGGCATATTTCACCCGAGGCGATGGCCTTATCTTTGTCCGTGTTGGTCAGACTCCGATCCCTTAGCATTGACTTCAGATCGCGGTCCTCGTATCCGACAAGCCAAGGTCCACCGCCGTCGACACATTCCATCCTCCCAGCTCTCACCGACATCACGTTGGAAGGTCCTCATGGGTATCTGGATGACCTTGTTGCCCGAATCGATGCTCCTCTACTCGACTCTGGTTTCATACACATCTACGATGAACCTACCTTTGGTGCACCGCGACTTCCCCATTTCATCCATCGCACCGAAAAGTTAAAGTCCCTTGGTCTAGTCAGTGTTTACATCCGCCACGAAGGCTCTTTCCTCTGCTTCCACTCATCAGTCGGTTCCAAATCTAAATCTGCCAAGATTTCTTTGACATTCCCGTTCGATGAGTCTCATACACCAGTCAAGCTACTAGAACAGATTGGCACCCAGTGGTCGGACCTCCTCTCTCATGTAGAACGGCTCGAAATTGGCGGAGATGACCTTTATTTTGGACCGTGGTGGCAGGAAGGCAACGCGCTGTGGCTGGAGTTCCTTCGCCCTTTTACCGCTGTGCAGACCCTGCGTCTCTCTGGCGAAGACTTGCTGCCTCATCTTGCAGGCATACTGGGGGCGGTCACGGGGAAAAGAGCTGCCCAGGTGTTGCCGGCGCTGCACACCATTTTGTTGTGGGATTCGGAGGAAGAAGAATACTATGACCACTTGTTGAAACCATTTCTCGTCGCGCGCGAGCATTCCGAACATCCTGTAGTTGTGGAGTATGAAGACCTATCAAAGTCATAGGGATGAAATTCGTCTTCGGACAATTGATGACTGCTCATCGTCCTACCATAATCCCTGGTTCTAAACCGGCCTGCCCCGTTAGCCTTCTGCCTCCCTGTTTTGAGCATCACTTCTTCAAATTTCTCAAGTCCTTTCACCGCTTCTGAGCAGTTTAGTCGTTACTACAAAGCTGCGGCCTGTAGGTACATCTACCTGTATATAACCTGCCTCCTGCCCGTCAAGGAGAACAACAGTTACAGCCCTAGACAATCCTATCCCTGCCACTCTCTCTTCCGCGTGACGTTCCGTGCATCCCAAAAAAAATTGGAGACCAAAAGCCCCTCGGGATCTCAGATCTCGAATCCGCATCGGCCCTCATCCAGGCGCCACCACTACACCAGCCATACCTAGGGCCGGGTCCTAGGATTTCGTGCCAGTGCCTTTCGTTTCGTATCAGTCGTCATAGCCGCAGGCCCGCAGTACAGGATCCTTACTCTAATCTGATCATCTGATAATGCTGCACTAATGTTGCCAGTGCACAGTGCACATACAGTACCTTGGGCACTATCGGCTAGTACATGCCATGACGAGACCCCGTGCCTCCGCCGCCTGGCCGCCGTCGATTATGTGCACGCCTGACGTGGTTTGACTGGATCATGCGCGGGGAAGGCCCGGAGACTGTGACCACAACTGCCAGTGGCTGCGCACCACTGCACGCACAGAGATAGTAGAAGTCTGTGGCCTGTTGTTTTGGTCAGTTCAAGTTCATGAGCGTATCTGACATCGTGGGTGCCAGTTGATCCCTCGACGCGGTGAATAGATTAATGACCCCAGGAACGATTCCCGTTTTAGCAGCGCTCGAGGCTGGCCCATCGTTCAGCAAGTACAGTAGATAAGGGACGGTCTGGGCACTACTATGCCCGCCGCGCCCCAAAATCGAGGAGTCGTTCGTGCAGCAACCATTTCATGATTTTCGCTCACACCAATGCGGCATCATGAGGTACGGTTATTAGCTAACCTTCTACCTCACCGACTTGGTTTCTCCCATGAAAAATGGCGGCACAAGACGATACTATTTTCACGTCGGGACTTCTTTGGAGGGTGTGGATGCTTGAGAATGACTCGACGTTGTTGCAGTGGTTGGATGAGACGGACAAATGGAAGGTCGTGGTCGTTATGTTATGATTCTACAGCTCTAGGACGTTAGTGACAAAGTTACATGGCCAAACGACGTCGACCTCCGACAAAGACCCGAAAAGAAAAAGGGACTGTCCTACTCTGACAAGATCTCTATCACCTCGTTATCGTAAATCGTGTTCACTCCAGAACCTGAAGGGAACGACGCCTTACGCGGGCTGCTTCTCAGCGTCCGATGCGTGACCGCCGGCCCGCCCCGCAAATTTCCCTTCCACTCGGCGTCTTCCGACTCATCATCATCTGCTGCATTAATATTATCGTTCCTCATCCCTGCGTCCGAGTCGTCCAAGGTCGGAACCATCGACAGCCGATAACTCGAACGAGGACGTTTGGACGACGATCCGGGGGCACTCTCCGGACCGACCCCATCCTCCTCATCCTCTCCATCGAGGTATATGACGTCCGAATCCTCGTCTTCTTCTGACCCGCGGGTCGCTGCGCTCTCGTTGCTTAGGCGAGGGCGGGGACCCGCCTTGCGTTTCTTGCCACCTTCCTTCGTCTGGCGATCGCGCGACACACGTTCGGGTAGCAAGAGTTGGATGACGAGTTTCTGGCCCTCATCTAGCCGTCTCGCGAGCGCACCCGGTTGGACGTACACCTGCACCCTATATTGACCGCTTGCGTATGTCTTCTCGAGGTAACCTTCGAGCAACATGTGGGCAACAAGAGCCTCTGTGTCCTACCCAAACGGTTCAATTCAACTGCGGCAGAAGCGTGAAATTGCGACAGAGCGGGGCGTACGAGGAGAGAAAGTGTCACTTTATCACCCGGGGGTAGCTGCAGTGACTTGTTTAGCGTCCCTGACCCCCTGGCGGCTTGTGCAAGCTGCGCGGGGGTCACTTTGTGCCCCGCGGAGCGCAGAGCGCGTGCCACAGCGAGCACACGCTTAGCTTCGGGCGTAACGTCGCGTTCGATGACCGAAGCTGGGTCACGAGTGCAATTATCACAGTGCCCGCACAGCATGCGATCCTCGGCCCAGTCAGATGACGAAAAATAGCTATTCTGGTGGTCAGCGCTGTCGATTCTGAGCAGACGGCTGTCATTAATAGCACGTGCTTTGCAAACACCAGTTTTCGGCATCCTCGATAGTCCAAGCAGAACTTGATCATGCCGTTAACTACCTTGTGTATTAGCCGACGCCAAATTAAGAGTAATTGGTAACATACTCCTACGCTCCCAATCCCTATCGTTAAGTGCGCCTGGCATACGCAGCACATCTTGCAGACGATAATACAATATACAGTCAGCGTCTTTGCCATCACGTCCTGCACGGCCAGACTCTTGATAGAATGTTTCTACCGATTTCTAAAAATACGCGATGAGAGAAGCCCGCAGATGCGAGACGGTTTTAAACATACAGACACCTTGAAAAGCCTTAATCAAGTATGCGCTCTAGAATCCGGACTTGAGAGGACGAACCGAGTGATGCAATACAAAGCGCACATCCTTTTTATCAATACCGAGCCCAAATGCTGGCGATGACATATGGTATAGCGTTAGTCGCGTGCAAATCCAGATCAGTGGAGTGGACATACCGATCGTGGCACATATGACCTTAACTTCCCCCAAGCGCCACTTCTCGTGCAGTTCGTCCTTACGCTTATCCCTGATCTCCGCATGGTATACACCTGTCTTGATTCGTCCTTCGCTCTTATCAAATAGGTCAGCTGCGATCTGCTCCGAGTCCTACACAAAGATTGACCAACGCCGATGGGTATTTGCACGGAATCACTCACCGCGCGCGAGAGACAGTATACAATCCCAGTCTCGTTCGGGTGGTATTCCAGTATGTAGTCCATCATGTCTCTCACGAGCTGCGCAGCCGCCGAGGGCTTCGAAATGATCCGGTAATGCAAATTCTTTCGGTAGAGAGGGCTCGTAAATTTCACGGTGCCATACGGCGCGGCGGCTACATACACTGAGTGAGCATGGTCCACATTGAAAAGGGAGTAGTCGTACCTCTACCGCCAGTAAGGGGCGGAAGTCGAAGAATCTTGATGAGATCGCGGAGCACATCGGGCGGGCAGGTTGCGGAAAGAGCGAGAATCGGCACGGTTGGATAGAGCACCTTCAACTGGGTCAGTTCTTTATAATCGGGACTAAAAACACGGAAATGGATCAGTTGCGGTGCGCTATTCGTGTAACAAGGAAATGCGACCGATAGTCATGGCCCTGCGTCGACACGCAGTGGGCCTCATCAATGACGACGCGCGCTGTAGAGGCAGGGTGATATGTCGACGATCAAAACGAAACGTCCGAGGGATGGGCGGGACAACCCACCGAGTTTCTCGGCCTCGAACATAGTTTTCATTATGGACATGAATCTCTTGCTCTTTGCGATCCTCTCGGGCTGTCGAGTCGCAGGTTCTTAACAATCAAAGGAAGATCGAGGCAGGATACGGCGTACCGTCACGTAGCAAAGCTTTACTTCTTTCGCGTTCGAATCTTTGTTCTTGGCAGTGGCGATCAGCCGATCATAACCCTCCTTCATCTCCGCATTGGACATCGAGCCCGTGAACATCAAGGCCTCGACTGAATTAGCGCCAGTCAGTGATTTTCCGGTGTTAACAGGGATTCCGTTTGTTTTTGTTCACTGACTGCGGTTTTCTTGTAAATGAAGGATCTGATCCTTCATGAGCGATATAAGAGGCGATATTACGAGCGTGCATCCGGGCATGAGCGTTGCAGGTAGTTGATACGTGAGCGATTTCCCTCCTCCTGAAAACGATGTACATAGTAGTTGATACCACGGCGGTGATTGGAACTGACCAGTTGGCATGATACAAATGATATCTCGTCCGTCCATGTTCGCGTTGCATACGCTGTTTGCATCAATCGTTCGTCTTCCCGCGTCCGGGCTGGCAATAAAATATAAATCAATAAATCACGCACCCCTCTTGGGCCAACCGAAACTCTTCTATCCCGAACACCCTCTTCATCTGCCCTTTCAATCTGTTGGACCATTCAAACTTATCGTAGTAGTTTCGAACGGTGTCAGCGCTTATACCGGCGACGACCCTCTTGTCGAGCGCGACGATTTGCTGCGTGAGGTCCGCGATTTCCTGGGCCCGTTCCTTGCGCAGATTTTGAAGAGCGATGATCTCTTCGTCCAACCGCTCCAACTCGGCTTGGTGAGTCGATCTCTGAGCTATCAACTGCTGTCGAAGGTTCAAGTTGTTGCGCGGTGGCGCAGCGGAGACGCCGGACTGCCTGTTGGGCTGGGCAGGGCCATTCATCCCATCGTCGATCTGACGGACGCGACGCGTTCAAGCGAGTGTATGTTTTCGACTTCGAAGGACGCACAGTGTCATTTCCCACAATGTGCTTCTGGCGCTTAAAAGACATTGACTGGACGCGTGCAAGACGTATCGTTGGGTTAATGAGGTTCCCTCAAATTGTGGAAGCAACCCTATTGCCCTGCGAGGGCTAATAGAATTTGAAAGGTCAGAAGAACGTTCGAGCTGACGTCTTTAATGAGTGCGATGCTAAAGTTACGGTAAGATGTGAGAAGAGGTAAATGTGTGGCCCACGCGTTGACTCGGTTCCAACTCGGTCAGGTGACCATGGCCCTGGCTTCACTTTTCACTCACTTAGCTTCATATTACCGTACTATATGTACTGACACTGACGGATCACAAAACGAAACCATTTTCTACTTCATACTACCTACAAACGCATGATAAGTTGCTTCACACCCGACATCCAAAGCGTGATATCATCTCTACTCGAGCGCGTGAGTATGTCCACGTGAATGGCAAGCGCAAGCTCGCGATCATGATTTGCCATCGCTGTACTATATTCAACACTCGCCATGTTTCCTTGAACATGTAACGCACCTTTTGTCAATTCACCTAGCTGCACGACCACTGGCGCTGACAACGTCTCACAATTCAGCGCGTCAAACAAGGGGTTTATCCGACGTTCAAGGTCGTCGACCAGACGTCGCTGAGAGGCCTACAAGTGTTCACCTGTCAGAGAGGTCGGGAACCGTCAGAAGCAACACGCACAGGAGTTGTCTGTTTGAGCTGATTGAATTGTTGATTGATAACATTGTAAGTAGGTCTCAGCGAATCAGGTATGTGCGTCCGGTCACCAGGAGCTGTGGACGACTTAGTCTCGTCTTATCTACATTGTATGTGATATCACTTACGATACTTAGGGGGAGGAGGTCCTTGCGGGGCAGTACGGGGTGGAGGCGCCGCGGCATGTTGACCTCCAAGACTCTGGGGACCCCCGGGAGGAGGAACACGGACCGGGCCGGTGGGGAGCGGCGGCGCATGAACTGGAGGCGATTGTTGCTGCGAAGGTGATGCTCCGGGGACGTAAGGGCCAGCAGGTGGCATGGGGAGCTGACGGTTTTGTGGTGGCGGTGGGATGCCTGCACCAGGGGGAGGAGTAGCACGCGAGTATGGGTTAGGCGGCGGCGGTGCAGGGGCCACTTGGCCACGCTGTGGAGGTGGCGCATACTGCCCTGGGGGTGGCTGTCGAGGAGGCGGCTGCCCCGAAGGGACTGCGTTTAGTGGATTCGCCAAGGGAGGGGCCGGGCCTGGGCCGGATGGTGCGTACGGCCCGGGTGCATGAGCCACATGCGCCGGCGGGGCCGGGATGCGGCCCTGCGCGGGTGGAGGGGGTCGTCCCTGCCCCTGCACACTACCAGGTCGAGGAGGTGGAGGGGCCAGAACTGGAGACTGACCGCGGCCGAAATACGTCGGATTAGACGGAGAGCCCTGAGCTGGCCCGGCGTTTGGGAAGGGCGACGTGATTGCCGCTGGTTTGTGCACAGACCCACTAGGCGTGCGTCGGTCAGTGACCGCTGGTGCATCGTTCCAACCACCGTTCTCGCGACGCTTTGGCGGCGGGGGCAGAAGCGTGGGTGGGGGAGTAGCCTTTGAGGCAACGAATGTCGGAGCATGTGGGTGTACAGTCTGGCCACCGTGCTGTTGTAAAGGCTGGCTGTACGCATTTGCCGAGGGATACGTCATAGGTGCTGTCGGCTGATACGGGTGCGGATGCTGGACGGGATGTACTGGAGCGTAAGGATTGCTCGGAGCACGAGAAACGTTGGTAGGAGCATATGAGTTATACGCCGGCGCAGGTGGAGCAGCGGTTGCAAGTTCGGGTGTCTGCTGCTGAATAGCAGGGGCATACGGATTGTAGGGGTAGGTGGACGTGGATGTAGAAACAGTCGAAGAAACCGCAGTTGTAGGGACCACAGCAGGGGAAGAGGCTTGAATACGAGATGATGATGCGACTGGGGCTTCAGAAAGCCCGGCGGCGATGAGAAGGCGTTCTCTTCCAGCTGCAGGCTCGAACTGCGAACCCGGCGCTCCTTTGTAGCCTGGCGGTGTAAGCTTGAGGAATGAGACGGCGTGCTTGATGAGGCCTTGTGCGGCAAGGAAGTCCGCATATTCGAAGTAGCGGTCATATAGCGTGGATAACTTGTACGCCCGCGCAGCCGCATCCTCGCCTACAGGGTCCTTTTGGTCTAGGTCCTTATCCACATACGATGCAGCAGCGCGGAAAACGGTGACCTTCTCGATGAAAGTCTGGAGTGCATGCGCATGCGCCGTGTATCGCGAAACACCCGGCACCGTCTCATCAGCCAAAATCCGCTTCTCTTCTTCGGCCAATTCTTCGATCCAGATATTAATGAGGCGCTCAAGACGCCCGGCCACGAGGTATGTTAGAATTGCATTCTTCCTCAGCTCAGAAGCCTCGACAGCGTGCTCCGAGCGGGCAAGGCTAGCCTGGAACTCCAATCGCGCCCCAAGCTGCTCTGCAAGCCCACTGAATTCGTCCGCACGCGCGAAAGTGCACAAGACAACAAAGGTTTCTTGCCAGTCTTGTAAGTCTGCGTTCTGCACGATGTCGGCGAGGTCGTTCGTCACGACTGATTGGAAAAGTCGCAAGTATGGCAACGCAACGGTCCGCTTCTCAAAGTAGGCTTTCTGCGTACGCGCGAGTAGCTCGGGCCCACCTTTCACTGCTAACAGGATTGCGTCGGCGAAGCGCTCCATGGAGAGACATAGAGATACAGCGCTGTCAAAATCGCCCACAACAAGTGCTTTAGTCACAAGACGGTCCATCTCACTTTCATCCGCAGGGTAGATGTGGAAAGTATTGCTCTTGACGGTGTCAGAAGCCACAGACGAAGGACGAGAGCCAATGGTGGCAGCAACCGACGAATCGATACCATAATTAGTGTGTGGTACAACTTGGTTTGTGGATTGTCTGAGGCCCATGGTACTGAAGAAATCTGCTGCGGCATCTAACTGTGGTGCACCGGCGGGACCATCATCACCAAAGAGGCTGGGCGCGGTAGTTGTAGACTCGGCATCTGGAATCGGGGCAACGATTGACGTGTCCGACGCGGCGCCCGCGCTGACTTCAGAAGGGGTTGCATCGAGTAAGTCCTCAGCACTGGCAGCAGGGCTTCTTTCGGGCTCCGCAAACGAGACAACAGGTCCGTGCGGCTTTGCATCGCTAACGTCGTCCTCAGAAGGCGATTTTACAACTGGAAGAGGAGTGCTCTCCTCAGCCGCGGACCTAAGTTTCGCAATGGCCTCTGAAACGCGTGCGGCGATTTCAGCTTTGGAGAAACCTAGGAGGGTCACGAGTTCATCCCGCGAATCTGCATGGAACAAACTGAGCAGAGCCTTCCACCCGCCGAAGTTCTCAGCTGACGTGGCTTCAGCTTCGGCGCTGCGTTCAATTGCGACCGCTGGGAGATCTTGCGTGTCGATTGCTTGGCGCAAACGCTCGGCACGAGCGACGATATCATCTTCGGTAGCTAACCGGCGGATGTGCACAACACTGCTCTGATGGCGACCCTCCTTGTTCATTAGGTTCGATACGGAAACAAGCCGACCGGGGTAGCCGAATGATGCCGAAGCCGGGCGACACAACCACTTCGGAGGTTGCTTCAGCGTGAATGACGCCTGATTAGTCCGTGCGAAGCTTGGGTTGTCGAATACATCAGCGCCGTCCGGCTGAGGTGTAGCAGTGCCGAGTTCGTTTTGAGCAACGTCGTTAGTCGACTGGATAGAGTGGAGGCCAATGGTTCCATCGAAAAATGCGGTGGCCAGCAAGTCAGGATTTCGAGGGCACCATTGCACTTGGAAAGCCCAGTTATCGGCCGATGGGAGCTACAGTACTTGAGGTTAACGTTCGAACCATTCTCACGTAATAATGACGCGTACTTCGCCAATGATCTCAGAGGTTTGTGGGTTCCAGCATAGCGCACGATTATCCTTGCCACTGGACAGAAGGAGATCCGCGTCTTGTTTACACCACGAGAGAGAAAGCACGCCTTTCTCGTGACCCGTCAGTATCTGTATCATCGATGAGCTAACATTCAAGAACATAGACGGCTGAGCATACCTTTTCCGGTGCGCGCGCATTACGCAAATCCCAGACCATGATGATCGGCGAGGCATCATCTTCTGAGGAGGTGACTAGTCGGGTTGCCTATGCAGTAGGCGTTAGCACATGCCAGTCACGAAGCGGCTCACAAACGTTATCTGGATGCCATCCCACGTCGCTCATTCCGCGACGCGCGCTGCCAGCCTGGGCGCCGCTCGCACCGCCACCATATGCTAACGCAACAACCTCTCGCTTGCCTCGAAGGTCCCATACAACAGTGTATCCGGTACCACTGGACGTCGCTAATACATGGGGTACTTGGTTGTTCCACGCAAGTGCGCTAACTTCGTCAAGTTTTGAGCTTCGAGTACCGGGAGAATACGGTTTACTGGGGTCTTTGAGATCCCATATGTAGACCTGAGAGTGATAAGGACACGAGTTGAGTACACGAAGGAAGGAAATACCTCTCCGTTGATACCACCCGAAGCAAACAGAGTAGCCTGGATGGGATTGAAATCCAAACCACGAATGGGTCCAGTGTGCGTGTTATTCTTGAGTATGAGGGCCTCGGAAGCGCTGGAGCGATAACGTCAGTCTCACCATCGCAGAGAAGAGATGTATGGACGTACTTTACATGGGCTACAATTTTCGACGGATCCCAGATACCAAGCTCTCCATTTTCCATACCAGCAGCGATCACACCTTCCGGGCGACTACCATCTGTCTTTCCCCAGGCGATGTGATTAAACCTAGGAGAAGTTTTACGATCTATCCCGTAAGTTTTATGAGTCCGTCGAAAGCATACCTTGAAGAATTTGCGACCGAGCCGCGCGGGCCATGTTGTCCTTCACCGCCGAGGTCATATTCCTGCTTGTTGAGAAAATTGGGCGCCCAAATCTCCAATTGACTATCGTTCGAAAAAGATTCGTCGAGCGCACCGGCGACCGTGCCCGTTGCCAGCAAGGGCTCTGAAAGAGGAGACCATGCAAAGGTGGACGTTCTGTGGATCTCCTTTAGTTTCATGATGGATCGAGAAAAAGTTGGCTATGATGGCTGGTTTCCCGAGTTTCGCACTACGTGTCACGTTGAATGACCCGGCCCTAAACAGCATTATGTCATCCCTTCCTTATTTGGCTCGTAAATTGGCGTGTTACACGTGACCAACGCGTGGAGATGGAAACAGAACGCGTCTAAATACCCAAATTACGACTCATGGCAGTACACCTTCAACCTCGACCTCCGTCTTCATTCTGCACAGGCGCTTGACCTCGTCTTCTCTGGATTCGATGATCCTCGTATTGACTTCGATTCCAATGCCTTTCAGGAACACGCCGAAGCCAGGTGTGATCCATCTGGTGGCTTCTTACCCACCAAAGGACAAATGAATGGCTAGAACGCTGCCAGAGCCAACAGCACTTATGCCCAGCCACACTTGGTATGAGTTCTGCGTGTTCATCCCCCACGTCCACTTCACGACTTTCACGCACCAAGGCCTTTTTGGGTTTGTCTTCGAATGCCCCGGGCCTCGTTCTGCGTGTTTCTCCGTCCCTCTATTAGTCTCTTCTTTCGCTTACACTTCGTCCCCATTTATAGCACGACGACGCCATGATGAGCCTCGTCACTCCTTCGAACATTTCCCATCCTTCTCTACATGAACATCTGCTTTGGATCCTTCCCCACCTACTTGACACCTATCATGGCGGTAGGCTTCATTCTGCGACTTCTGTCCGCAGTGCAGTATCATCTCTATACTGCTATTTTGTTCACATGGACAGACTACAAGACCATTTTCTTTCCCATAGTAAGTCCCTCTCTGCCCAACGTTGTTCGACATGTGCTCAGTGGAGTGTAGACGGTCTTTGCTTGCGCAACAGCGCCCGTGCAGTCATTCTCTGGCCTCCTCCAGTGCTGCGTATGGGTGTGGTTCCACCAGCTCCTGTGTAACGTATCCAACCAAGCACGCAGCCGTGATGAAGACAAAGTCAACCATCCGTGGCGCCCTCTCCCGTCTGAGAGGATTTCTGAATCCCAAGCAGTCACCTTGCGCTGGGCTACCGTCATTTTCTGCATATTTTTGTCGTCGATCTACGACCAGGATCTCGTTCTCACAACCCTCGGCCTCGTGGCCACCACATTCACGTATGACGAGCTGGGCGCATCTGGCACCGTCGTTGGAAAAGCTCTTTGTACCGCCGCAGGATATGCCTCTTTCGAAGTTGGCGCTACGACAATCATCGGTATGTTATGTTACTTCGGACAGAGAAAGCTTCTTTTCTCTTCGCGGATTCTGACCACTGTTAGGCGCTAACAATAGGATGGATTTCGTATCCGTCACTGCTGTCATCATCAGCGGAATTCTAATTGTCACTGCTATTCAAGCGCAAGACTTTCCTGACGTCGACGGAGACAAAGCAGTGGGTCGCATGACATTCCCGATCTATGCGCCCGAACTCTCTCGATTTTTGACACTATTCGCCACTACCGCCTGGTCCGTATTCCTTAGTTGGTTCTGGGCCGTAGGTCCCATCAGCAGTGCGGTCTTCACCAGCGTTGGCCTTCACGTTGGACTGCGCTACTACTGCTGGCGGACGTTAGAAGCTGACAAAAAATCGTACCTAATATTTAACGTACGTTCTCACGCTCGCCCCGTTTGGCACACCCGGAAACGTCGTTGCTGACCCATGGGCGTCCCCAGGTTTGGCTCATGGCCGCCCATGTACTTCCCTTGCATGCCAGGACGTCCGTTTTGGCGTTCTGATGATTTGGCCCGATTGACAGCTCATTTACGCCATGATATGTATTCCGACTCACTTTTCAGCACGCCCGGCGCATGACTGTATATCTTTATTGCGGACAGACGCCCTATCTTACGTCTATACATCTCGTATAATCCATAGGCTACGTTTACTATGAAATTCTTAAATACACTGCTTTCACACTTAACCTCCGTTCTATGTAGCCTATTTGGCTTTCGGGGTGGACGAGAAAAGTACAGGCCCTCTTGTTAGTGTCCAGCCACGGAGTGTCCCTTATGGACAACTGCAGCCGCCCTCGTTGCATTTTTGCTGCCGCACCGATGCCATCCTGGGCCTGTTGCTACCGCACGTACTTAATGAGTTCCCGTTGCTAATTCACCTGGCGGTTGCCGCGCCCCTGAAACGTGTACGCCTTGAGGCTGACGGGGAATCAGCGCAGCTGTTGCCTATCCCTCAGAGACGGAACGAGCAGAATGACGCCGAGAAAGCTGTGAGAGAAACGTGACAATCAACACTGCCCACAAAGGCGTGCGTGCATGGCCCGCACGTGTTGGATTCCAAAATAGTCTTGGTTCACAATATATGCTACGCAGTATGCATCGGCATCGGCGTGTGCTCGCCAGCGGTGGCGGATCATGAATTCCTAGTGGAGGACATGCAGCTTTTCCTGGTGAGGGAGTCAACGGCAAGTTAGCTAACTAGCACCAGGTACGAGCTGCAGAAATGAGGGATGCCAGTGGCCACATGCCCGCATGTAACCGCAACCGATGCCCCCGGTACCGAAATCGTCAACAGCCGTCGAAATGAATGAATGTCCAAGAGAAGCAATATTCGAGCGTCATGATATCTCGGCTTAAACTGTACTTTTTCACGCTTTGGCTTGAGTGACTAGTAGGGGACGGTGACAAAGTGACCTGTCAAGCTGTCAAAAGGGGGTCTTAGACAGGACTTTTTTTGTTTGCTGAGAGGCCTCGCCGAAAAAAACGATCACAAAACTGGCTGAAATGGCAAAATCTGTAGATCGGTCAGGGTTGGTTTTCTTGAAAATGCTCACCAATTTGAGCGCCACATTGCGATGGAGCCGTTAAATGAACGTTTTACGCTCCTGTTTGTAGGGGCAGACTCCAGACGATACCTTCCATCTTCCATGCCGACGTCACGTCAATTTAAAAGGGGCCATCACCGTCCAAACGCAAATAACCAGCCCTACGAAGCCCACTAAGCCGGCCATGAGTGCCCCTACTATACCCAAGACGCAGCCATCATCCACCCCAGGTGGAAGGCGAATGGAAACGTTGAGGATCCCACCAGAGATTAGTGGAAAAGTCCGCCAGCCTGCCCTAAGTTGCACTGATTGCACATCAGAAAACGCGGCAGGCGAAAATTACGCCTCATTAGACCTTGGGAACTTGCGAGGCTTCCGCGCGATCAAAATGAGCAGCTCTTCGGGGCGTGGCCTTGGCTTGAGCCCAGGACACTGGTTGGCACACGGTCTGGGCGACGCAAAGCCTACCTACGGAGGTCGATTTTCGGGGAATAGAAAGCGATCGCGGACGGTCAATCGGAGCATGGAAACAGCAGGGTGAGCAGTCCCAGGCTAAAGGGTTACCACAACAGCCATCCGGAAAACTCCCACATCCCCAGGAGACAGAACCAGTTTTGTCGACCCAGTGTTCCGAGTTATTCCCGTCGCAGCAGTCGTTCCGAAGGGGATAGGATTTGGGCCGCCCACATAGAGCCAGACACCACTACAGCGCTCAAGAGCGATGCGTCGCCGTCTGAACAGGCCTTTTGCGATCACCGGAACGTATTCGGGGAGCCAGGCAAGGAAGACCAAGAGATGTGCCCGACCATCCAAACCAACGACCCTGGGCTATCCGAGTCGGCGGAGCTGAGGCGGGAGTGAAAGTTTCGGGTTCTGGAGTACCTCTGAGCTACTGGTAGGCGGTCGTCACAGCGGTAGGACCTGACTGTCTGTGTGTTACAGCAACGAACACCGTTTATTAGCCACGTGGCGTTCGCCTCGTGTGTTATGTCTTCTTTTCTTTCCGAGACTCGTCAGTCAGTTAGACGGAGAACCAAGGCATATGGAGGTTTTCGCAACTGAATGCAGAGCATCCCTCGATTAATGGAATAGCCGTATGCTATGGCGCATGGCGCTGTACCAGGCCATCCGCTGATGGGATTGGATCGATCAAAAATCAAAATGACGCTAAGCGAGGCGATTTCGCACCTCCGCTCTTTCTCATAGCCCCGGCGCGCCCAACTCACCAAAAACATAAGTTACTGTACCGTGGCGACGCAGAAAGGCCAGTTTTGCAACAACAGCAAGCGTGCAAAATTCACAAACACAACCTCCACCACATGGGTACTTACTTACTTACTTACTTTCCTCTCGCGGACATTAAGCTTCCCCTGCTTCTCGACGCTCGGCGGCCGCCCGCCGCAACGCCTCCTCCCCCTCCTCGCGCCATTGCGCCCTCTCGTACGCATCCCATTCTTCCCGCGCGTCCACCCACCGCTCCTGCACGTCCCGCACGTCGCCCCGCAGTCCGACGCGTGGGCCCATCGCGCTCGACATGAGCGCGTACGCGTTCGGAAGCGCCGAGCGCGGCGCCTCCGCGCCCGGGTCCGGGCCGGTGGACGTGCCGCCCACGAGCGTCGCCTGCTGCTGCTGCTGTGGGCCCCCTGCTGGTGGCGGGACGAAGACGTAGCCTGTCGCGCGATCGATGGTGCGCGTGAGGTTCAGCATCGAGTGCTTGTCCTGTTACGGGATGGGGGGGGTGAGCGCAGTACTTGAAGCGTTGTGCTGGACAGGTCGCAGCGAGCGCACCTCTACGGCGAGCGTCTCGAAGCCCACGAGACCAAAGTCCTCTATCAGCTCACAGATTGCCATGTTCAACGCGCTGTAGCGCGGCGAGGCGGACGACAGCGCGTTTTCGAGATGAGAGAGGTCCTGCACCTCGGTGTAAAAGTC